>Ga0214543_1000210_pt1 | contig 87742 bp, 30 predicted proteins | sample CNSS2metaG_FD_160094 | JGI IMG/M metagenome (GOLD analysis project Ga0214543, IMG submission 160094) | Root nodule microbial communities from cowpea collected in UCLA plant growth center, Los Angeles, California, USA - CNSS2 | ecosystem: Host-associated > Plants > Roots > Nodule | place: USA...
TTATTTTTTACATATTTTAGACAAATATATTTATATATTATTACTTTATTTATATATTATTACTTTATTTATATTAATTTAATTTGGATTTTTTTTTTTAAATTTAAAAATCATGTTTTTTTTTCTATTATAATTTCTTATACTTTTCTATTTGGTTTTTCTCTTCCGTGCTTCCATTTCTTTCTCTCATTTTATTTTTATCTCAATTTTCATCATCATTTCCTTATTATTTTCAAAATTAAATTGCACTACGACAAAATTGAAGAGTTAATGAACATTTTGGACTGAGCAATTTCTTCTTGTGAGTAAGTTCATTTTTTTCCTTCTTTTTTTTAAGCAATTTGTTTTTCTCTTGTATGTGGCTTTTCTATACTCTAGGCATATCTCTATCTGTTAAAGATCATAAAATCATGCTTTAATTGTTGATCAAACTCTTCTTTGTGTAGATAGAGCTATTTTAGGCTTTGAAGTTGTGTAAGGAAAGAGCAAGATTAGGAATCTACTCTAAGGTAAGGGAAGCTGATCATTTAGAAGTTATTAGTTTTCTTAAAATATTGAGTCTTGCTTTTAAGATTTAATTTGAGTTATTCATAATTTTATTTTTTTTGTAAAAGAATTGACAAATTTATATTAGAAAAAATATGATAAAGAGTAAAAGAATTTATTCTTTTTTTAAGAGGAAGACTTGTGATGAAGATGAAAAAAATGCATCTACGTCGTCTAAAATTGAGAAACTTCATGATAATCCAAATATTGAAGAAAACAAAAAACAACTCTCTAAGGTTCCTAAAGTTACATATAATGAATTTGAAAATACTTTAGAACGTGATCCGGGAAAGCGTCTTCAAATCTGATAATACCCACCAAATCAAATTGATGAGGTACGAATGACTTATCTAAAATGGGGTCCATATCAAATGCATCTAGAAAATTATCCGTTGTCTGGAAAGATGATCATCCAAGAAAATTTCAGTACACATGGTTTAGCTTATTTCCTTCATGGTTAGAGTATTTACCATTAAAAGATGCTACATATTGCTTACCGTGCTATCTTTTTAGTAAAAAACCAAGTGGACGACCTGACTCAGATGTTTTCATTGTTACATGTAATTGAGTTTATTTTTATTGAATTCTAATTGGCAATAAGTTGATTGTCGTTAATATGTTTTAACTTTTTGAATGTTTTTTTATAGGTTTTAAAAGTTGGAGGAGCATTTTGACTAAAGGTAACATTTATTTATTTTTATATATATTATTGTTGATGATAAACTTTATATTACTCTTTCATATATATTATTGTTTGGATTATATTGTCATGAGTGCTTATTTTGAATAAAAAAATGATGTAAGAAATTAATTTTTTTTTAATTAAAAAAATAATTTATATATAACAAATATAATTTGGCCCCTCTAAAATTTTTGATGAAGTTCCGCCACTATAACTAAAATCGAATTATGGAGAGCATGTGATAGAACTCATTATCATTAAATTTATTGACGAAAGTTTTGTAGTTTTTTTTTTCCTTTTGGAAACCCTAAATAAAAAAACTTCTTATTTGTTAAATTCTTAATATTTTTAGATTTTTCAGTTTGGAAAAGAAAGATGAATGTTTATGTCAACATCTTGTATGTTCCGAAAAACTTGTTCTAGAAAATTTGTTCCGAAAAAACTTATTCCGAAAGATTTTTAGAATAAATAAGTAATCCTAAATTCACATTGAAATATATCATGAAAGATAGAGTTTTCATTTTAAAAATTATGGGGATCCAACTAGTATAATTGTGGGTGCAGAAAAGAAAAGGCTAGAAATTACCCTATTTAAAACATATCCACGATAGTAAAAGTATCATGTGATGGAATACAGAATATTTTTGGGAATGTTTAATATGAAATTATGCAAGTATACGTCCTGGAATGGTTATTTTGAAAAGTCATTTAATGCAACTTCACCCATTCATAAGTAATATTAAAACGTTAAATACATTTTGAATATATTTTTCAAAAATGTAAAAAGTATTTCGAACGTTTATCTTTTCCATAAATAACTTAGTTAGACCATTGATTTAAAAAAAAATAGTAATACATTGTTAAATTAGATAATAAGAAAATAATAGTAAAAAAAGTCAGAATTGTCCATATACTTATAAGAAAATAATAGTAAAAAAAGTCATAGAATTGTCCATATACTTATATACTTATAAGTGTGGAGGAAGAAAATGTCAGGTGCGTAAAGATTTTTTTTTTTTTATCAGGGTGGAATTGTAACACCCAATATATATTCAATTAAATTGAGATATTAGTTTGCACATGAAATTAGACATAAATTATAAAATGCATGGTACTAGAATGAGTATAGTTTCTTACTTAACATAAATGAATGAAACCCACGTATTTGCATTGTCATCTTAGGTGAGAGCAAGATAATGAAAAATATGAAATCAATTAGTGAATGGTTTGATGAGAATTTTGAATCTCACACCTTTGACTTTCTATTTTATATTTATACGAGTTATGTAGTTTTCTGTAATTTTATCACATCTTATAATTACAATACAATAATAAAATAAATTAAATATATTTTTACTTATACTATTAAATAAGTATCATTTTTGTAAAGAATTGTATATTTTGTTATACTATTATATGATCTCAGATTAATTATAACTTTTTGTAGAGTGCTGATAATCAGTAACATATCCAAAACATGTCCATTTCCAAAACCAGAATTGAATGACTTAGTTATAAAGACACAATCCCAAACATGAATGAATATAAGTGGGTGTAAAATGTAACATGTTTTGTGTTGGATCATAAGGCTCTTAGCCTACTCTGCTCAACTGCTCCTTGGATGTGCTTTCAAATATCTTGTCAGCACTTGCTACCTCAAAACCATCCCTTCTATGGAACTCTTTAACCTGTTTCATTAGTTACAAGAAGAATTACCAAATCCACCATTTTATGTTAGCAGGTACTTCTCAGTTTCATCTTTAACCAGTGTTGGTCAAAAACAACCAAGAAAAGAACTGTCATAAAAAGAATGATGCTTACCTCTGTGTCAGGTAAATTTCTATACTGTGGCAGCACCAGACGCTGGGCAAATTCAATGTATGAGCAAGGGACTGATTCAATTATACCATCAGAAAATTGGAAAGAGATTGAATCTGCTACAGTTGAGCTTTGCTGGAGAAGACCATCAGGGCTCACTGGAAGCAGAGCAAGTATTCAAATCATTCACATCATCACAAAACTACAACTTGCTATGATTATCTTCAAACAGCATGTTCATAAAGATATAGATTTGATGAGTGAGGCCAAATTTTCAGAAGGTGAACGAACACAAACATGCTGAGATTGTCTGACATTGAACATTACAAAACCTTGTACTTGCATAATAACAAACAAACCTTTCAGCAATCCTCCTTCAGAATTCAACCTGAATCCACTCTCCTCAATAAACTCATTCAGTGCTTTTATATCCTTCAAATGAGTGCTCAGCCGATGAGTGGATATAGTAACATGGTTCAGAGCATAACCATTGACTAGGGTCCAGGCAGCATACTCACTTTCACTGTGTATCAGATACCAACAAACAAACCATAACTAAACCAGATGATACAAGAGAATACAAACTTTCCTCAAAAAATAAACCCTAATACCTTGCCAATTGTTGAAACTCTGAATATAAGGGCTTTTCCCATGTTAAATGTCCAAGGGAACTTGAAAGTGCTGCATACTTGTTTCCATCCCCGGATGATTCCGTGTATTTTGTAATTATTTCCTTCACAAAAGATTCCAAATTCTCAGTTAAGTTGGGCTTGGGGAAGAAACTTAGATATAGATTGCAATCTTAAGAAATCAATCCATTCTTTGGTTCTCAGATTATAGTAACACTCTTCAATACTTAATATTACAGCAACATCATAGTCTTAATGGCAGATCTAAAATCCTAAGTCAGTATGTAACGTGTATGTGATCTTTCTGAGAGACACACCTGAGTTTTTGGACTCATTTGATCTACCAGTAGCTCTGAAATAAATATTCTGGGCAAGGGTCCATTAATGCCACTGCCATTGCCAGCCAGTGAATCTGCAGGTGGAGAAAACCACAGTGCCCTCAACTTTTTTGCTGGGAATCTTAACTCCTCTCGCTGAGTATAGCCATAATCCAGAAAAAAGCTAGCCATTGATTCAATTCCATAACCATTCACCTAGTTAAGTTCAACAACACACATGAATGAGCTAATCAGACATAATCAAATCACACAGAAAAGTCTACAATTGCAAGGAAGAAAAGCCCAGAGAAGTACCCCAAATGTCCTGAATGCAAGATGATCATAGCATAATGAGTTGTTCTCAACAGAGTGAACAAGTTCCAATATGGCCTTTGCAGTAGGGTTTCTGTTCAAGTATACGGATTGCATACTTCCCAACACACCCCTGAAAAAACCTTCACCCCCCTGCACCAAAAGAAATTGTCTTGGCTCAAGAGAATCTCGTAATCACGACCATTGCTTGGAATTCTAATTTGATGTAAGCCACAGCCAATAAGATCTCAAGATTTGATCTTTTATTTTCATTGTGAAAACTGTCTTCTAGAAACATTTCTAACCAATTTCTCATTCAAAATATATCAAGTTTTGAGCTTTTTTTCCAAGACAAGAGTTTGGAAACAAAACATACATAAATAAACAACTGGGAGATAGTTTCTCATCTTTTTTCTCTTCAAACACTTTGTTCCAAGTATTTTGGGGAAAGGACAGACTTTTAGTAAACAAAAACAAAAACACTTTCAAATGTACTCAGGAGACAGAAAATTGTTTCAAAAACAGCAATCAACAAGACATGATATTTTGGGTTCAGTCAGAACTAGAACATGAAACAAGAAATCATAATACGATCATTAACAGATAAGTAAATGAAAAGGAACCTGAATTGATGATGATCTCTGGGAAGCATGTTGTGATGGGGAGTTACAAGAGACGTGAAAGGTTCTTGTGGCCAAGTGCTCCGGAGAAGAAGGGTGTTTCATTGGAATCAGATTCCAGAAATTGGGATTGGAAGGGACAGAGATTGTTCTGCTGAAGAAGAAGAAAGGTGACAAATTAGAGGACTTGGTAGTTGCAAACATGGTGAAGTTTTTGGTGAGTGATGAAAGAGACTACATGCAACTTCAATCTTGAAGCGGCGAAGAGGTACTATGTTCCTATGATGCACATTCCATTTTCCTTTTCTGTCTATAATCTTTATCACTCTCTTTCTATTATTATAACTTTTTTGTTTTTTTTTCATTCAACTAATAATGTTACAAATTTACCGATTTACTAAACTTAGAACAGATGCGTACAATCTAAGATGAACAAAAGAAGATGGGATTGATACCTAAAAAAAGTTGTACAAATCAAAATACGCAATCATATCAACTTATATAAAAGGAAAGTCTAGAAAGCTTTGGTAAAATATTAACATAAAACAATCATGGTACTTTTAAAATTAAAAAATATATTCATAATTCAATTTATTATCAAATACTCAGAGTCGATTAATAGATCATAGTGGCACATTCATAATGAGTTTTGGGTATTTTCTATTATAAAAATAATTTACAATATTAACAATGAATAAAATTATTTATTTGACCTAATTAATGTTTTTTCCTTCTTCTTTTCTATTATTTTGCATGCAGTCACTTTCTTGTATCTAATCTAAAAAGGAAAAAAAGAAAGAATAGATTTAGTGTAATGAGTGAGATGGAGAAAATGGAGCGAAAAGAAAGAATAGATTTGATTTAGTGTAGCGAGTGAAATGGAGAAAATGCAGAGCGCGTGAGGCCATTCAAGAGAGTCTTACCATAAATATCACATGAGTTGCGTGGCGTGTGGCATGTCTTTAATCTCGAGACTGATGCTATGCTTTGACAAGTCATTCTTACGAGACAACTTGGAATGTGTCACCTCAAAACTCGGTCCTTATCCCTTCTCTTCTTCATCATCCAAACAAACAAACATTTATATTATTTATATTATTCAATTCAGAATGAATAATAATCACTCTATTATTTATTCATTCTATTTATTTAATTAGCCTTTCATTATGTATGTTCATGTATTACAAATCAACTTTGCAATTTCAACCTGTCAATTTAGCTATTTAGGAAAACAATATACTAATTATATTCCAACATCTCACTATATTAAATTAAATTACGAGAATAATTATAAATTGTAACATATATATATATATATATATATATATATATATATATATATATATAGTTTAGTTATTTAAATATACAATTTTCAGGAGATACTATTAGTGGTTGGTGGTTAGTAATTAAATAATACAGGATAATGTTTTACTTTTCTTTTTATATGTATAAATGTCATTTTTGTCTTAAAAGATAGCAATTTCTTTTATCATAATCACCGACAATATGTTAAATTTTGTTTTTAATTATTCTTTACAAACACATTATATTTTATCTTTTAAATATTTTAATTTAATATTTTACCTTTTTAAAATTTTTAACTCTTATTTATCTTATTCATAGAGTCGGATATCTTATAAAATACTATATTATATATTATAAAATGTATGTTTGTGATTTATTGTTTGACGTATTATATCTAATCCAAGGTCTTCTATATTAATTATTTTAATTTTTAATATTAGTTTTAGTTTCCACATTATCATAGAGTATGTAAATTTATGTTGTATAAAAATACATATTTAAATTTATTTGAATTATATTATTTTTCACGTCAATTTACGTTAAATATTATTAAGTTTGACGTAAAAAATTTTGTCACTAATAAAATAATTTATAATAAAATAAATTTTTTTAAAGGTGTTAAAATTGAAAGTGTTGCATGTTAAATAAAAAAATTGATAAAATTGAAAAAAAAAATTAGGAAACATATAAATATACATTTTTATGAGTTTATTTTTATTAAATATAAATTAAGTTACTGACTATTTTTCGGTTCATGATGTTATGATGATTACACTTAACAAACTAATCACAATGGACAAAATTAATAAAAGTGAAAAGAAGGACTGAAAATTAAAATAAACCATGAAGGTAAATTTGTAATGAAAGGTAAAAGTACAAGTTTAATATAAAATATAGAAATGATAAGGTAAAGTAGAGTTGTCAAAGCAGGTAACCTAGTTAAACCTGACTCGATCTGACTCGACCTACCACATGTTATGATTGAGTGAGTTAATTTAATCCGACTCATTTTTTAGTGAGTCAAAAAATTCTGAACCTGACTCAGTCCACCACGGATTAACAGGATAAACGGATTGGCTTACGGATTCACTTAATTCAAAAAAAATATTATTTTTTTATTTTGTTTTCAGTCAAAACTAAATTGTAATTCTAATTAAAATCTAAATAAACTTTAATACAATCCAAATACAAACTAAAATATAAAAAAATAACCTAACATGACCCAAATGTAAAGTCTAACCTAATAAAAATAAATAAAAACACTTGTGTGACCCTTTTATCTGCGGGTTGATGAGCTAACCCAGCTCACCACGACTTCAACCCGGATGAGCCGGATTCTAAATGAGTCGAGTCAAAAATTAACCTGTATTGAAATTTATAAAAAAAATTGAACCCAACCCGATCGAACTCGTAGTGAGCCGAATTGGCTCACGGGTTTCAACCCATTTTGACAGCTCTAAGGTAAATTATATTTTTTCTTGTTGAGTTGTAGAAGGATGCATGGCAGTGTTTATGATTTGCAATTCTCCAACTTTATAACCAATTATTTCTAATACTTTAGTTGATGCATATGATATCATTTTTGTATGCTTAACTTAGAAAACTTTAACCTCTTTCATCACAATTATCGTAAATTTATTATTCATAAGTTAAAAAAAAAAAATATATCAGCTAAATTTAAAGAAAAATTAAAAAATTGAAAATTAAAATGAAAAAATTAAAAAATTAAAAAAATTAAAAAGAATTATAACAAAAGAAAAATGAATAGTTTAATTGTAGATAGATTCTTTTATAAGATAAATAAGGTTTATATGTTTTGGGTTTAGCATTGAATTAATATTTGATTATTCTTTCTTGTAAAATTAATTTTTGACGTAATGATCATTTAAAAAAAAAATGACTGTACGTATAATTTTTGTTAAATGTTCACATTTATTAAGTATTAATAAAAGAACACTTCCTCTCTCTGAGACCCCACTTCCTTTTCCCTTTTCTTTTCTTCTTTCTATTTCACTCTCCCTATACTTTACTGCCACTCTTACAACCAACTCACTACCACTCCAACCTTTTCACCATTTTTGTTTCCTCTGCCCTCTCTCTAAGCTGGGAATTCAATTTCCAACCTAATTCTTTCCTCAATTCTGCAACAGCAAACAAACCAGAAACGAGGGCAAAAGCTTTCCCCCTAATCAAGTTTCCCTTTCTTCCATGTAACTTAACTTCAGCTCCTCAATTCCCTTCAATTTCAAGTTCTGGAACTATGTTCATGCTAAAATCGGATAAGGATCACATTCTCACCCTATGAATCTGCATTTCAGCTCCTTAAGTTGTACGTGGGAAGTGCTTACCGTTAAAAAGGGGTCTTTCTTGTGAGTAATTCTAGAGGTAAGAGAGGCTAACCGAAATTCTTTTCATTTAAACCATGAATCATGTTTGAATGAAGCTTGGTGTGCTAAATTGATGCTTGAAACGCATGTGTGGGTGTTTGATTATTGTTTGCCATGAAATTAGTGCTCTTGCATGTGGAAACAATGGAGTGACCTGGTATTTTTGTCTAGGCGGGTGGTTTTCGCCCAAGCGAAAACACTAGAAAGCCCACCCCTATTACTGCGCGAAGTCTCACCTAGGCGAGCTGGAGTCGCTTAAGCGAGAGATACTCTCATCTAATCGAGCTAGTTTAGCCTGAGCGAGAGTTTACCCAATTTTTTAATCTTTGTGACTGTTAAATCCTCGCCCAGGCGAGACCGACTCGCCTAAGCGAGATGGCCTCTCGCCTGGGCTAGAATGTCTAGCTTGAGCGAGAGCTACTGCAGTGGGATACTTCAGCTGCTGTTTTAAAGAGTGAAATCGTATGTTCTGATGTGGTTTTGTGCAAATAGACTCTTCTATGCTTGGAATGCCATTATTAATGTGTTGTGTGATGAATTTGGAAGAACATGAATTATAAGGAGTTGTGGCTGGAATAGAATTTCATGGGAAATTCAAGAGAACTTGTAGTGCGTGTAAGGATGTGTGGAATCCATATTGGTTGGTATTCTGAAACTCCAATAATCATTCACGCTCAGATAGAGCAGAATGGATTATGTCGTGAGGAGTAACAGGAGGTCCTAGTCTTTAGACTCGATCAAGTCCTAGACACGAAGGGGACTTACCCTAGGAACGGTCGGGTGATAACTCCTTGTGTACAGACTTTGCAGAGTCTGAGAACCGTTACAGGTGCAAGCCACCAAGAGCTCCAACGTCGCTTACAAAATCCGAATATCGAGTCTAGAATTTATATTATGGAACTATGTGTTATGAATGATGTTTATATTGTGAATTGTATCATTTTCTCTTATTTCAGTTAGTTTACCCCTTTTGTTTATGTTTGCTTGTCCTTGTGTGTTCTCCTTTGCAATGATCACCTACGGTTGGTGTGAACAGAGCCGAATCCAGATGATGATGCCCCCCTTCTGAGTAGGAATTGATCCTTACTCAATGTTGTGGTAGTTTTGGGCTAGATTTTGTGGAGTTTTAACTTGACGCGTAGTTTAGGCCTTTTTCTTATATCTACCCTTGCCTTCTAGGGATTGTATGGCTAATTTTGGATGACTGTACCAGCAGTATATACTTATGTGTATATGACTGTTATTCCTACTATCTGCTATGCTTGATCATAATATAATGTTTTATTTGATAGCGTGAAAAACTATGTTACACTCTCTATTTTTTATGTTTACATTTATATTTATATAATAATTATATGTAAATACAAACATAAAATAATTAAATCATACATGTGAATTAGTTAGAATGTTATAATTTTATGATTCAAAATAAATCACGGAAACATGGATAAATTAAGAATGTTATTTCCATCCAAATTTGTAGGATCAAGTTAAGAAGAATAACTCTCAATATTTTATTTTTTAAGAAATATTTCTATGTTATTGTGTTTCTCTATTTTGTGAGATATGTCTAATTAATGTGTGTAATTTGTTTTTCTTATTTATATCATATTAGATATACATAATAGAAGTTGTATCCATTGATATTTATAGGTATTCATTTTTTTATGAGAAACTATTGGTTTATAAAAATACAAATTTTCATATTTTTACAAGTTATATCATAATTTAGAGACAGTACAATCGTATGATATTTATAATACATATTAATTATATAAATTTTTAATATTTTTTTAATTAAAATATTTTAAAACTATTTTAATTTTAGTCTTATTTAATATGATATTTTAAAAAAATATATAAGTTGTGACATCCAATTTAATAGATAAATCTAATAAATAAAATATCACATAAATATAATATTAAATAGAGCACGAAATCAAAAGTATATACTAACTATTACCATCATTCATAATATACTTAGAAAGAAGTCTAAGGCATACCACTATGTCATGAGTAGACCCTGCTAATGCAACTGTTTCACGTAAGACTGCTCTCAGAACAAGAAATTTAAAATAAAATAAGAGTTCTTCAAAAAGGCTCAATAACGAGCCACAACCAACCATAGGGACCATACTACACAGCAACATCTTCACCACCCTGAGGACTACCAGAGGTTTCCACATCTACTCACACCAAATAAATGGTGATCATTGCAAAAAAAGAAAAATCACACAAGAAGACAGACACAAGCAAGAATGGGTAACTAGAGTAAAAAGAAATTTTTGAACATGTTATAGCAAGCAGAAATTTAAACAGATCATAGACATGCTACACACAATACAGTAGGCATACAATCATGTGATAGCAAACAAACAGGACAATATGACTCAATTATCCGGATACATATAATAATATCGAATTCACTGGATACTTGCATTTGTGGTGGCCTCTATTACTCTGCAGAGCCATTGCCAATGGGTTTCACCCTACCACGCACAAGGTTAGCCTTCAATCATCTAAGGTCATTTTCCTGCTAAAGACTAGGGCCTCCCGCTACTCTCACCACTTCAATCAGTCTGCTCTACGTGAGACTAATTGATTCCTTAGAGTTTCAGAATGCAATCCTTACTTGAATCCTTATCTAATTATATACATTACAACACCACCATGAAATATGACCAAAAGATTCATGGAATTACGTCTATCTCATACCACATTCATGTTTCTCACACCAAAACCACATGTTATCTCAAAACATCCCAATCTCATGCCAAAACACCACCAACCAACCAATCCATGACTTATTTCATACCCAAAACCATGAATTCCAATTTCATTATATTACATACAACATCCAAAGCATCATATTTCATATTTTGAAAGGTAAATCGAACAATCATGGAACCAATTTAGCCTACACAGTGTTTCCTGCACGAGTCTCGCCTAAGCTAAAGGCACTCACTCAGGCAAAAGAGATTCTCTCACTCAAGCGGGCCCTTCTCGCCTGGGCAAGAGCATGATATAATGGGTACTGCAATGTTTCAGCGAATTCTTATTTAGGCGAGACCTTATCACCTGAGCGAGATTACTCATCGCTCAAAACGAAACCCGTCGCCTAAGCAAAAATTCAAGCTGAAACCAGGGGTGAGTTCCTACTACTCTCGCTTAGGCGAGGGCCACTCGCTTGGGCGAGATTAGCAGGTTTCTCACCTGTTCACACATGCAACACCAAATGTCCTACCAGAAGCACAAACAATATATATTTTCATACGATCAAGAACATCATTCAAACACCAAGAACATAAAACATACCAGAAACAGGCAAAATGACTTAAAAACATGAAACCCTAGCTTCCCTTACCTTAATAAAAGCTACTGCGATAGGGGTTTAGACACTAGCAGAAAGAGCAAAACAACTCCAAGAACACCAAAAGACTGAAAAGACATAAACACTAGCACGAAGGTGAGGTTCTGAAAGAACCCATTTTAGAATCAGAGCATAAGAACTGGAAAAAGAGAAAGGTGAAAGCGAGAGCTCAACTTACATGGAAGAACATCGTTTAGTCAACTTGGAGGATGATCCGTAACTGCCTTAGCAGAGCTTCTGTAGCAGAAAGGGAGAAAGAAGGTGAGACGTTTTTAGTTTGTGGAGACTGAATGAAAGGGAATGGACAATTGGTGGTTCTGAAGTTATTAAGTGGACTCACCTTAGGCCCAACTAAAAGGCCAAGCCCTACACTTATAAGGCAAAAAGAAAAGAGGCCTTATAAGAGTCAACTCCTTAAAAATATAAGAGAAACAAATATCATTTAATAATTAAAATAATAAGATATAATTTTATTAAGAATTAAATATGATTTTCATTCTCAAATATTATACAAAAATTATATTTTGTCTAAATTATAAAATATTAACTCTTCACACCTTAAAAATACATATTTAATCCTTTTATTAAAAACAAGTCTAAAACTATGTTTAACATGTGTAGCAATAATTAATTATATCTAAGGTTTATTTTTAATTATTTTTTCAACCTTTTCTTGAAGAGTCTGCAAATCTATAAGAAAAAAAATGTTCTTTAACACCTTGACGACTCTTATAAAAGTTAAATAATCTTAATAAAAATTAATTTTCATATTTTTAGAAGAAAATAAAAAGTGAACAATAATAAAAAATAATATTAAATTATAGTAAAAAAATATCAAAATACTAGGTGTCCAATTTATAAATAGATATCATCCCACGTATATACCCACATGTATACTCATTCCATTCTCATAGTCACTTTTGTCCTGGTACCATTATCATCATCATTTTTTTTACTCATACTTTTTTTTTTTTTGTATTTTTACTGATTTAAGTGTGGAAAAGTTATCTCATTATTATAATTTGCCTTGTATACACACTCTCTTCTTCGTTTTTATCTTAGAAGAACAATTATAATATTTATAAAAGGGTAAAATAATATACTTATATCTTATTTTAAGAAACTTCTATAAATGAATTTAACTAAAAGTCTAAAACTTTCCTAAAACTATTTCTCAACACCTTGATTTTGACGGAAAACTACCATTTTAAAGTATAATAATGTAAAATAAATAACATGTTAATTTGAAGGGAATCTACATCACTCTCCCAATCCACACTACACGCTCTTTGCAGGCTTTTTAAAGTGCATAACGCGGCAACACGGACTATAAATTGTATTTTGGATGATGAAAACTCAACCCTGCGAAGTTGCTATGTCACTGCCATTTCTTTACCTTTCTCTTTTCCATTCATTTTCTTGGTCTTTTCCCATCACTTCTCTGCCTTCCTATATAGACATACCATTCTCTCTCCTTTTCATTCTCACTCTCTCGCTATCAAGGTGAGTGCACTATCTTTGAAAATTAACCAATGGAAAATCATGGTTTTTGTTATTCTTCTGAGCATTGAGAACAATGAATTCATGCATCCTATTTATGTTGGTGTGTGTTTAGGTGCTTTCTGTTGGAGTTTTGTTGCTGTTCTTTGAGTTGTGAAGATGGGGCAAGTGTTTGGATGCGTCCAAGTGGAGCAGTCAAGTGTGGCCATCAGGGAAGTTTTCGGGAAGTACGATGATGTTCTTGAACCTGGTTGCCACTGTGTCCCATGGTGTCTTGGCAGTCGTGTGGCTGGTGCCCTTTCTTTGCGTGTCAAACAGCTTGATGTTCGTTGTGAAACCAAGACAAAGGTTCTTTCTTTCACTTTCACTTGTTCTTATCATCTTACCAAAATTGAAGCACAAAATTATATTTATCTGAGTAATGTCTGAAATGATGAATCATCTGATGATGTTGTGATGCATTCGATCAGGACAATGTATTTGTTACTGTGGTTGCTTCAATCCAATATCGAGCATTGGCAGAAAAGGCAGTGGATGCTTACTACAAACTCAGCAACACCAGAGCACAGATACAATCCTATGTCTTTGATGGTGACTATTCTAATGCTTCTGAATTGAAAGAAAATGGGTTTATCTGTGGATTCTCATATTGAAACTTTTTTACTCATGTTGCTGCTATTCAGTTATCAGAGCAAGTGTTCCAAAGATGGAACTAGACGCAACTTTTGAACAGAAGAATGAAATTGCAAAAGCAGTGGAGGAACAACTTGAAAAGGTATATTCTTTTTGTCTTATTCTTAAATTAAGAATGGAATAGAACATCCTTAATCTGTTTCCTTCTTTGTAGGCTATGTCAGCTTATGGTTACGAGATAGTTCAGACTCTTATCGTGGATATTGAGCCAGATGAACATGTGAAGAGAGCTATGAATGAAATAAATGCTGGTATGTTCACATGTCGCTTTATCTTGTTTGAAGAACTTGTTTTTATGTTTTGTTGGTGACCCTTTGCAAATAGCTGCAAGATTGAGGGTGGCTGCGAAGGAGAAAGCTGAAGCAGAGAAGATATTGCAGATAAAGCGAGCAGAAGGAGATGCAGAATCAAAGTACCTAGCAGGGCTTGGAGTTGCGCGTCAGCGCCAAGCCATAGTTGATGGGCTTAGAGACAGTGTGTTAGCTTTCTCTGAGAATGTTCCTGGGACAACATCAAAGGATATCATGGACATGGTTCTAATGACCCAATATTTTGACACAATGAAGGACATTGGTGCTTCCTCCAAATCCAATGCTGTTTTTATTCCACATGGACCTGGTGCTGTTCAAGATGTTGCTTCACAGATCAGAAATGGTCTTCTCCAAGGAAATGCAACACAGTGTTCTTGATCTTGTCCAAGGAAATGCATCACAATGTTGAAGAATTATTTTACCATGCTACAATGCTGTTATCAATTCAAAGCACTTTAGTTTTCTATCAAATTTTACGATGCAGAACACAACCCAGATCAATTGTCCCAATGATGCATCTATTGTATGTTTAATAATTTTCCTGTATAAATTATTTGGGGTTTTTAAAATGCAAAACAGTCATAAAACACAAATGCAAAAAGAAATTAAAAACAGAGGTTGAAAAATGAAAGAATTGGATACCAAAAGTCAATTGATATAGATTTAAAGTTCTTACGGTTCATCTTATTATAACTTTCTAAACATTTCTGAAAAATTTTAATTGAAGTTTGAATAATTAACTCGTTCAATTAAAAAAAGATATGGTATTGAATTGGTTAATTAAACTGGATATTAGAACCGAATCAAATTATTATTCAATCTAATTCATGTTTAATTATTAAATTAAAGGCACAGAAGAAAATAGAAGATATAAAGAGAATCAACTTAGAAATTTAGAGCTTCTCTAAGAGAAGACAAAATTTTAAATTGAAAAAATAAATAAATGAATTCAATATTTTCAACTCATCAATTGTATGCATGGGCCTAAGCTTAAGCTTGATTACAAAAATCTAATTTAAAGAAAGGAAATCAATTCCACGTTCCTACAATAACAAAAAAAATATTAAAAAGTCTCTAAATCTAATAAATCATATATTTATTTTGAAATATTAGATATGTAGAATAGAATCTAATGTAACTATAATTAGTCCCAAACAATATTTACATTAATGGTTCTCTCACATAGGTGTGATAGATGCACTATAAAGTACATTTTATAGTTAGGGATTTTTCGTGACTTTTAAGTATTAAATTTTGTACTAAATTAGAAAAAGTTATAAACATAAAAGTTGTAAACAATTATACTAGTTTTCAATCAAGATAAGAAGCAATTAGATGGAATTAATATAACTCTATACATTATATTTAGATTTTATAATGGTCATATGAGTGCAAAGAGAGTTGTGAATATGAATTAATTAATTTAGATTGCATTACATAAATGTAGTAGTGAGTTTTACATGGAATGTGGTAAAGTATAAGAATGAATGCTATGAATTAAGTACACTTCATATTGAGATTTTGTAAAAAATTATGTTAAGATATGGTGAAATGAAAAAGTTTGTTATTCAATTCAAGAAATTTATGTAAACGTCAAATACTCTGGTATTTTGAAACTTGTCACTACATATCTATAAATAGAAACTTCATGCACTTCTAAATCAACTTTTAATTGAATGAAAGTATTGTTATCTTAGCAAAATTGTGAGAGAAGAGTTATCTTCCTCTTTTAGAGTTTTATCTTTCATTTATTTAAGCAACGATTTTGATTATCACTTATCTTGGAAAGTATCCGATTGACATGGAAAACTTTCCATTTCCACATTTTCTCTTTACTTGTTTTTTCTTAGTTATTTATTTTCTATTATATTATTCTTTTCTCCCATGATTACTCTTGTATTGTTGTGTGTTTCTTTGTTTTCCACTCCTTGAAGTGAGCTTTCACACTTATTTAACCCTTTTATATTAAATTTTTTGTTTAATAACAATGCTTATTGAGTCCATTTCCTTCCATCTTAAAGCATATAAACATCGCCTTAAGTTCCTTATGTTTAATTGTCTGATAAAATCATGCATGTGCAATTTCAACCTTCATATTGTGTATTAAGTATCAACATTATTAAGGAAAGAAGACATGACTCCACTAGTTTAAAAATCATGTAGATGAGGATATTAAAGGTGAGACGTGAATATAATTGCGATAGCAAATGCAAGGAATTACCTTAGTGACTTCTGAATTGCTGTATGAGTGACATTTATATTGGCATTTGTATAAATTCCATCGATAAAAACAAAAAACTAATTTCCTTTTTAAATTTCTAAATGTACACAATTATAATTATTTTTTGATAAATTTTCAAACATATAACAATCATTATCTCACCAACACAAAAACAACATTCTATGTCACCAATTACAAGTCAAGCAAAAAAAAATCTACGTAAAAAATGTGCAGTAGCATTTTTGTTAGAAGTGACTCTAAATACCACTTGATGGACCTTGTAGCACGAAAATGAAGAGGAGAAGGTCCATGGTTGCAACGAAAATGGAGTGAAATTGAGGAGTGGATTCAAGCTTGGAGGCTCTTGAAACAATGAAGGTGAAATGGAGAGGAAACCTAGAAAAGAAATTTATTCTAGGGAAGGAGGCTAGAGGAGTTCTTGGTAGAAACTAGTCTAGCAAAGTGACTCTAGAGGCAATAGGTGGAGTACTCTCAACACTTAGTCTATTACCAATCCAAAGTAATCAAAGACAAGCATAGGAAGCTCTCATTTATAGTAGAGGATCCTTCCTTAATGCAATGAAAATGAGAAAGGAAATGAAATGCAAATGCACGGCTTGCTCTCCAAGTTGCTCAGGGAACCATTGGATGCAAAGGAGCTAGGATCTCACGCCAAGTGTCCTCCTTCACATGTCTCATGCATTGTCACACTTGGCACCATGTGGAAGGAGTCTTTGGAGAGCAATTCTCGGCCAAGTTATAATGGGGCTTGAATTAGCCCAATTTGCAAGCTAATCAAGTAGTTTAATAAATCATGGCCTAACAATTAGCCCAAAATAAAAGATATTCTAATGCTCCAATCATGAGTGCTCTCATATCTTGATGTCTTCTTTAGCCCATGAGAACAACATATAAAGCCCATGATGAATTTGATCCTCTTGAGGAAAGCCCGTTTGAATTCTTCTAAGAATGTCTCTTGTTATTGGGCCTTTGATTGGGTTTTGATCTTTAGGAGCATGTGGGTCATGGATTGGACCTTGGCATTAGCCCAAACTATAAGCCTTGTTAGGATCACATCACTCTATGTGGGGAACAATGAACAAATGAGTGGAGAACTTCATATTACTTTTTGTACAATTTTTTTTCAAACTTACTAATCAATCTTTTGTTTGATATCCAATAAGATGTACTTATTATGTACTACAAATTTGATTATAAGTCACAAAAATCAATCCTTATTATTTGCATTGAATGACTGGCTTGGAAAAAAAATAAGTCAAACTAGATATGCAAATAAGTTGGACACAATGAACAAATATGTGTGGAGTTGTTTGTCAGTTTTCGTATAATTTTTTAAAATTTAATAATCAATCTTTTTTTGTCATCCAATGGGATGTACATCTTATGTACCATGAATTTAATTATAAGTTACAAAAACCAACCTTTATTGCTTGCACTAGGTGACTAGCTTGAAGAAAAAAATAGGTCAAACAAGATAGACAAATAAGTGAACCCTAATGAACAATCCGACTCACTTTTTAGTGAGTCAAAAAAATCAATCCTTATTGCTTGCACTACGTGGTTGGCTTGAAGAAAAAAGAAAAGGATAATAAATGGGGCACAATAAGTAAATAAGCGGGGAGCTGCGTATTACTTCTCGTACAATTTTTTAAAATTTTCTAATCAATTTTTTTTGTTATCCAATGGGATGTACCTCTCATGTACCATGAATTTTAATATATGTCACAAAAATAAACCTTTATTTCTTGCACTAGGTGGCTAGTTTGAAGAAAAAAATAGGCCAATAAATGGGGTTCAATAAGTAAATAAGTGGGGAGTTGTGTATTACTTCTTGTACAATTTTATAATATTTACTAATCAAATCTCTTTTTTTTGTCATCCAATGGGTTGTACATCTTATGTATCATGAATTTGATTATAAGTTACAAAAACCAACCTTATTGTTGCACTAGGTAGAGATGGCTTGAAGTAAAAAATAGGCCAATAAATAGGGCACAATAAGTAAATAAGTGGGAGTTGCGTATTACTTCTCGTATAATTTTTAAAATTTACTAATCAATCTTTTTTTGTCATCTAATGGAATGTACATCTTATGTACCATGAATTTTATTATAAGTTACAAAAACCAACCAATCCTTATTGATGCACTAGGTGACTGGCTTGAAGAAAAATATATGCCAAACAAGATAGGCAAATAAATAGACCCCAATGAACAAATATGTCGGGAGTTGCGTGTTACTTTTCATACAATTTTTTTAAATTTAGTAATCAATCATTTTTTAACCAATAGGATGTACTTTTTATGTACCACGAATTTTATTATAAGTTAGACAAATCAACCCTTATTGCTTGCACTATATGGCCGGCTTGAAGAAAAAAATAGGCCAATAAATGTGACATAAGTAAATAAGCGGGGAGCTATATATTACTTCATGTACAATATTTTAAAATTTACTAATCAATCTTTTTTTGTTTTCCAATACCTCTTATGTACCATGAATTTAATTATAAGTTACAAAAACCAACCTTTATTGCTTGCACAAGATAGCTGGTTTAAAGAAAAAAAAAATACGCCAAATAAGATATGCAAATCAGTGGACCCCAATGAATAAATATGTGGGAAGTTGCATGTTACTTTTCGTACAATTTTTTAAAATTTAGTAATCAATTTTCTTCATCCAATGGGATGTACTTCTTATGTATCACGAATTTTATTATAAGTTAGACAAATCAACCCTTGTTGCTTGCATTAGGTGGCTGACTTGAATAAAAAAATAGGTCAATAAATGGGGCACAATAAGTAAATAAGTGGGGAGCTGCGTATTACTTCTCGTACAATTTTTTAAAATTTTCTAATCAATATTTTGTTGTTATTCAATGGGATATACCTCTTATGTACCATGAATTTTAATATATGTCACAAAAATCAACCCTTATTTCTTGTATTAAGTGGCTGGCTTGAAGAAAAAAATATACCAATAGATGGGGCTCAATAAGTAAATAAGTGGGAAGTTGTGTGTTACTTCTTGTACAATTTTTTTAAATTTACTAATCAATCTTTTTTTTCTTTTCCAATGGGATGCACGTCTTATGTACCAAGAATTTAATTGTAAGTTACAAAAATCAACCATTATTGTATGCACTAGGTGGCTGACTTGAAGAAAAAAAATAGACCAAACAAGATAGACAAATAAGTTCACCCCAATGAACAAATATGTAGGGAGTTGCGTGTTACTTTTCGTACATTTTTTTAAAATTTAGTAATCAATTTTCTTTTATCCAATGGCATGTACTTCTTATGTACCACGAATTTTATTATAAGTTAGACAAATCAACCCTTGATGCTTGCACTAGGTGGTTGACTTGAAGAAAAAAATAGACCAATAAATGGGGCACAATAAGCAAATAAGTGGGGAGCTACATATTACTTCTCGTACAATGTTTTAAAATTTTCTAATCAATCTCTTTTTGTCATTCAATGGGATGTACCTCTTATATACCATGAATTTTAATATATGTCACAAAAATAAACCCTTATTTCTTACACTAGGTGGTTAGCTTGAAAAAAAAATAGGCCAATAAATGGGGCTCAATAAGTAAATAAGTGTGGAGGTGTGTATTACTTCTTGTACAATATTTTAAAATTTACTAATTTAATCAATCTTTTTTTTTTCAAATAGGATGTACATCTTATGTACCATGAATTTAATAATAAGTTACGAAAACCAACCCTTATTGCTTGCACTAGGTGGCCAGCTTGAATAAAAAAATAGGCCAAACAAGATAGGCAAATGAGTGGACCCCAATGAACAAATATGTGGGGAGTTGCATATTACTTTTCGTACAATTTTTTAAAATTTAGTAATCAATTTTTTTTTTCATCCACTTCTTATGTACCACAAATTTTATTATAATAGAGGAAAAAATAGGCCAATAAATGGGGCACAACAAGTAAATAAGTGGAGAGCTGCATATTACTTCTCCTATAATTTCTTAAAATTCACTAATCAATATTTTGTTGTAATCCAATGCGATGTACCTTTTGTGTACCATGAATTTGATTATAAGTTACAAAAATCAACCCTCATTGTTTGTACTAGGTGGCTGGATTGAAGAAAAAAAAAGGTCAAACAATATAGGAAAATAATTGTAACACAATGAACAAATATGTGGGGAGTTGCGTGTTACTTTTCGTACGATTTTTTAAAATTTAGTAATCAATCTTCTTCTTTTTTTCATCAAATGCGATGTACTTCTTACCACGAATTTTATTATAAGTTAGACAATCAATCCTTGTCGCTTGTCCTAGGTAGCTGACTTGAAGAAAAAAAAATAGGCCAATAAATGGGACACAATAAGTAAATAAATGGGGAGCTGCGTATTACTTCTCGTATAGTTTTTTAAAATTTATTCATCAATCTTTTTTTGTCATCCAATGGGATGTACCTTTTTTGTACCATGAATTTGATTATAAGTTACAAAAAATTAATCCTTATTGTTTGCTCTAGGTGGGCTGGCTTGAAAAAAAAAAGCCAAACAAGATAGGTAAATAATTGGGACAAAATGAAAAAATATGGGGGCAGTTGCGGGTTACTTTTCGTACAATTTTTTAAAATTTACTAATCGTTCTTTTTTAAAATTAACCCTTATTGCTTGAACTAAATGACTGGCTTGAAAAAAAAAAGATCAAATCAAATCTAACTCTAGGTGGGGAACAATGAACAGAAAAATGAACAAAAGAGTGGAGAACTGCATATTACTTTTTGTACAATTTTTTAAAACTTACTAATCAATCTTTTTTTTTATCATCCAATGGGAAATACTTCTTATGTACTACAAATTTGATTATAAGTTACAAAAATTAACCTTTATTGTTTGCACTAGGTGACTGACTTGTAAAATAAAGGCCAAATTAGATAGACCAATAAGTGGTGCACAATGAATAAATATGTGAGGAACTACGTGTTAGTTTTCATACATATTTTTTTTGAACTTATTAATCAATCTTTTTTTATTAATCAATCTTATGAATGACTGACTTGGAAAAAAAATAGGTCAAACCAAATAGGCAAATAAGTGGGATACAATGAACAAATATGTGGGGAGTTGCGAGTTACTTTTCGTACAATTTCTTAAAATTTACTAATCAATCATTTTTTTTTCATAGTATGAGATTTACTTCTTATGTACCACGAATTTAATTATAAGTTACACAAATCAACCCTTGTTACTTGACATGCGGACATTTTTTTAAAAATTAAAAAAATTAAAAAAATTAAAAAGAAATTAAAAAATCACAAAATGACACGTGCCAGTTATTGTTCATAATCTGTTAACTATTTTAACAGTGTTAGTGAAAAGTATCAAATTAAATAAAATTAACGAATATTAAGATCAAATTGAAAAAAAAGTAAGACCAAATTGAAAGTACCAAATGAAAACTAGGACAAAAATATTTATTTAAGCCTATTAAAATTATAACAAATATATATAATTGTTAAATTTAAATATGAAAAAACATTGATATCTATCATTTAACATTTTATTAAATATAAATAATTCCGTTAAATTAAACTTTATCAATAACTAATCTAAGGTTTAGATGTAAATAAACGGTTAAAAGTTTCAAATATCTAGATAGATTGATTGAAAACAAATTTGAGCAATCATTTTATATATAAGTATAGATAACTGCTTAAAATTAAAAAGATCAAAGTTAAAATTAATTATTAAAATGGTATACAAATAACATTAATTTCATCCATACAATTATAAATTTTTTATTAAATTAAATTCTACTTTGATTTGGCTCATTACCACGACAGATTTATCCGTTCCTCCGATTGAATCTAATTGTGTTTATATCCATTAAAAAAAAAAAAGACACAAATCACTTCAGAAATTAATTATTATGAGCCTATGGATAAAAATTTATATATTTATTCTCAAATATATTAAACAAACATTAAATATGCATGCCACTAAGTGTACAAAAATTAACTATTTAAGTAGTAGTAACAATTTATCATTCCATCTCATCCATCAACTCAACATTTAGCAAACTAACTAATAATGCTGAAGCACACATAACAATTACAACAGGGGACAATTTCTCATTCACAGATTACCATCTTATGTTCAATTCATTCACAACCAACAAAATAACTAATTTAAATACCTATCTCTTCTTATATAATTTTAGAAAAATTATGTTTCGAAAAAGTTTTATTAACAAATTTTTAATAAAGTATACGTAATAATATTTTAATGGATGGAATAAAAATTTGATATAATTTGAAAAAAGAATGTTTGATGTGTGTTAAAAAATAAACTTTGTGAAATTTTATTAAAAAAAAATTTCTCAAAAGATCATACTCCATAATCTTGTGAGGAATAACAGATGTAAAATCCTTCTAAGTTACTGAGATAATATATTATGGGAGAACAAGTATATAAAATTAAGATGAACAAAATAAATTTAAAACAGTTATGAATAATTTTAATAGATCTATTACCGATTATGATTCATTATCATAGAAGTTTCGTTGCCTCTAGAGAATCTACTTAAACAACAAACAACATTTATACAGAAAACTCATATTAAGAATCTTATTACACCCTGATAATCATAACCAAACAAATATTGATTTTTGAATTTGTATTCTTAGACATGAAGTCCAACCATCTCCACTTGCCACAAATTTCTAAAAAGACTAAAATATAGACAAAAAAAAAATATTTTGACAAGTCCCAATCTCCAAACAAGCAAAAAGAATAAAAAACTTAGAGAAAGTCAAGATGATGAAAAATATTTTACTCTTGAAAGAGATAATAATTTTATAAAATAAATCTCAAATAAATTTAATAAGTTTTATCAAGTTTAAAAGTTAATTACGTAATAAATTTATCAAAGATAAATTTGATAGAAAAAATACAGACAACAAAAATATATATAACTTGTTCATTAAATTAAACTAAAATTTTTTTAATTAAATTATATTCTACTGTTAGTATAAATTAAAATAAAAAAATCTATACAAATAAACACATAATGACTTATTTCCAAATTGACGTATTTATATAAAAACTAATTTTAAAAATGCTGAGAATAAATATTATTTAATATTTACAAAATATTTAATAATTTAATAAGATAAGTTAAAAAAGATTAAATATTTATGATAGTTAAAATTATTATTATTACATTCCAATAAATTATTTAATATTTGATTATAAGTTACAAATAGAATACATTTATATATATATATATATATATATATATATATATTCAAAAACTGTCTGACAAATGATTTTATTTATTTCTATATTTTATTCCTAACAAAATTGCATAATAAATAAATGCCCCTACTTAATATTAAAACTATAAATGTTAATATTAATTATAATAAGTAACATTAATTTCAATTTTTGAATTCTTTACTCATTTAGTAACATAAACTCAATTTCCAATATGAAATTAAATGAGCAAGTGTCATGTAATATATTAAATAATTTCTTCCTTCAATACAATTAATAACATTAAATTCAATTACATCAAATATAAAACTGAAGTTTTGACTAAGGATAGCAGCTATATTATTATAATATATTAATTATGTTTTAAGTTTACGTAAAATTGTGAATTTTTAATTGAGTTATTGATAAATTTTTATAGTTTATTAAATATTTAATAAATATAATTTTTTTAATTGAGTCATTATTGAGTGAAATAATCGTTAAATGGATGACATGATTATTATTTTATAATGTCATTTCTTTCGTTTGTTTGCACTTGTTATTTTTTTATTATTTTTATTTTAAAATTTTGTATTTTTATAATTTCATAATTATAATTTTATATTTTATTATTTTATTATTTTAATTTAAAATTATATAATTATAAAATTATGAAATATAAAGTTATAATATATTTTAGACTTTTATTCAAATAATAAAATAATAATGTTAAAATTAGACAACTTTGAATTAAAATATTTAAATTTTAATCGTCTGTTTTAAAAATAGTTGGTTTTTTAAAAATATTATTTAAAAATAATTATAATTATAATTGTAATTGTAATTTTTATAATAAAAAACATAAATTACAAAAATATGAAATGTATAATATTGAAATTATGGGATATCAATTTATAAAATTTTAAAATTAAAAAATTTATAATTTTATAATTTTGCGTTTTCATACTTTCATAATTTTGTAAATAGTTTTATAATTATATAATTATATATTTTATTATTTGGTTATTATGAAATTATATGTTTTTACAATTTTATAATTTTGTAATTTATTAAATTTTACAAATTTATATTTTTTTAATTTTTATATTTTTGTAATTTTGTAATTTTTAATTTTATAATTTGAATTAAATTTAAAAATAATTTTCGTTAAATATATTAAATATTTGAAAAATATATTTTCATTTTTAGTAATAAATATCATGCAGTTACACATCTCAAAGTTAACAGTTAACTTCAATCTTAATTAAAAAATTTTAAAAATTGAATGACTAAATAGATCATACAAGTTTATTAAAGACAAAATTAAAATTCTTAAATTTATATGGAGACTAAAAACATAATAAAAACATAATGAATAATGAAGCTTTTATATATATATATATATATATATATATATATATATTATATAATACAATATAATATTATATATAGATAAATAATAATAATTATATTTAATATTTATAAATAAAATTAGTTTCAACAATTTCATTATATATGCACATTTTATTTATTAAAGAAAAAAATAATTATATATATTGGGTAAATCAATAGTTAAATTATATTTTTTTTATTATTGTGGTTATTTACTTCAATTTTTTGTTAAAATTAAATAATAATTGAAAAAAAGATATATTTTGGATTTATATAAAATAAATTAAAAATAATCTAACAAAATAATTTACAAATTTACTATTTTATGTGAATTATGTTATATTTAGTATAATTTAAAACGATAAAATTTAATAACTTCTCATATATATATATATATATAATAGATATTTAACAAGCAAAAATAATATTTAAGAAATAAAAAAATAAAGTGTATAAATATTTATATATATAATAATCTATTGCTTAATTATTAAGTAAAATAAAGTTTTATAATAAACACAAAATTACTATTTAATATTAAACTTATACATAAATATAAATAACATTGAATTCAACATTGAATTCACCATTACATACAAATAAAATCATTAAATTGAAATGTTTCCTAAACATTTGATTCATTTATAGAGGTCGAAGTCTCATTTAAAAAGGTAAATACTTAATGATAATAATAATTTTCTTAAAGAGCACCATTATGAAATAATAAAAACACACATGATAAATGTTAGTTCTGAAACAGTAAAGCTGACACTCGAGGTTGGGTTGGCTTTTGCTACTGAGGACAGCCTCGTCATCCTCACAGTGGGTCCCACTCTGTTGCAGCTCAAACTCCTTCCCCTCTTCTTCCACAGTTACACACTCTTTTTCTAGTCTTCTATTACAAAAATCTCCTTTTTATTCTTGCACAATAATATATTAATATTTATCAATTTTTATTCTTACAATAAAAAAGTTTAATTTAATTCAAATATACCAAAATCACAGTTTCATCAGATACCAGCAAACTAAGGAGAGAGAACCTTACGGAGTTAGTATAGTAAATTGATAACTGCTAACGCAGTATTATAAAAATATTTAAATTTAGGAAACTGTATTAAACATTATTCATATGTTTAATTTAAAAGAAAAATCATTAAATTTTTGTTGAGCAAGGTGTTTATTGTGCAATTGTTGCAGAGGAGGACCCATTTCAGTTATGTATCTTTGAGCGGAGATTACTGAGTTCAGCCCAGGTGCTGTTCACTCTGTTCTTTCTGCCCCCACTCTCCTCGCTTCACTTTTCATTTCCCAATTCCCAATCCATCTACCCTTCAAGTTTTCTTTTTTCCTTCTTTTGTTTGAGCTATTTTCACTTACTTAATGTGATCTGTTACTTTTCCCCCTTTCTGTCTTTATATATGGGTCTTCTCAGTTACTCGGTTTCAAGGGTTGTTGGGTTGTAAAGTTGTGATCTTTAGGTTTTCCTGGGGAATTTGCCATCTGGGTTAGTGGGAGGGTAGGAGGAGGTGGTATTTGGAATTGATGATATCTGAGTTTGGTTGTCTAGGAACTGGTAGAGATGGGTTTGGGTGCTGAGAATGGTAAGGTGGTGGAGCCTTGGGATGTGTGCAAATCAAAGGGGAGAAAGAAGAAGAAAGGGAATGAAGAAGTAGAAGGGGCTGGGTCTGGTTGTTGGTTTAGGCTCAGGTTTATGGGCAGCTGCATTTCCTCAAGATCCAAGGTCGATACCTCAGTCAGTGGCAGTGGCACCAGTACTCATTATGGTAATCATTATGGTTTTGCATAACTATTATTGTTGTTCTTGTTATCATGTGCTTGGATGTTCCATCTATGTGAATGTGTTTGTCACATGATTTATTTTTTTGGCGCATAAGCTTCCCCATTTTTGTTTTTAGTCATTAGTTTGAATTGGGTTTTGAGAATTCTTTCTTGAGCACCTAATGCAGGCTTGTTTACCTATCTTGTTTGCTATTTGGTTGAAAGTTACCATGCTATGTAAAGTTTGGGGGCTGCAGCAAAACAGGGTTGAAATTGAAATGTAATTGAGTTTTTTCAGTTCATGTTTATCCAGAACCGCAGTGGCTTACACTCTTAATCCTAAGAGATATGCAATGCATATGTAAGCTTTATATATAGCATGTTTCTTTTACTATACCTCCATGTGTATTCCAGTTCACAGTGGGAAGCCAGTGAAAAAAAATTAAATTTTAGACTGGCTAGGAAATGCATAAGTGTCAGATTTGACTTTGGTTGTGGTGGTAGGTAATTACTATCATATGAACTTGAGATTAGATATAAGGAAGGAAGTTACTCCCATTTTGAGACTGTGTTTAATTCTGAGTATTCGTTTGTACTATAAAACCTATGGTGCTTGATTCTATTTTTAGTTTTTTACTACTTGTCCTGATACGCTTTTCTGTAAAATTCTCTTTCTGGTGGCTTCTCATTAGCTGAAAGTAAATCAACTAATGATACTAGTAGAGACCAACCAACGGCTCCAGCAGTCTCTTCTACAACCACTAGTAATGCCGAAAGTAATTCATCCACTTCCAAACTTGAAGAGGAGCTTAAAATTGCTTCCAGGCTGCGTAAATTCCCTTTCAATGATCTTAAGTTAGCTACCAGAAATTTTCGGCCTGAAAGTTTTCTTGGTGAAGGTGGGTTTGGTTGTGTCTTCAAGGGATGGATTGAAGAAAATGGAACTGCTCCAGTGAAACCTGGTACAGGGCTTACTGTTGCTGTAAAAACCCTCAACCATGATGGGCTCCAGGGTCATAAAGAGTGGCTGGTTTGTATATTTTCAAAACTTTTTATTTTCTTCTATTATTATCTGCTAAATTCTACATTTCTAATGATCATTCGCGTTTGCATCACGTGACAGGCTGAAGTAAATTTTCTTGGCGACCTAGTTCATCCGAACCTTGTTAAACTTGTGGGTTACTGCATTGAAGATGATCAAAGGTTGCTAGTGTACGAGTTCATGCCTCGGGGTAGCCTAGAGAATCACTTGTTTAGGAGTAAGTTACCCTTTTCTATGTAATTAGTTTCCACAGTTTCTTCTTTGAGAATAATAGTTAGATCACTTCTGCACCTTGAAATTTTGATCACATAAAAAAGAAGAACCTTGCTGGGTTTCTCTCGTAAAGCATGGTTTCAGATCCACAGAAGTCAGGTTATAAACTTTTGTTAGTTTGGCATGGAGATCTAGACGTACAAGGGAAAACGGGTTACATAATGTGGTGCTTCTACTGTACTACTGTAATGATCTGCCTATTTAGAATAATGCATGAATCTAATCTATACCATTATAATGATTCCATTAATAACTTTGTTTCTTTGAGTATCTCACTTGTTATATAACGGATTTAGTAGTTTTCTCTATCAGGGTTGGAACTGTAACTCAATATTGCTGTTATCTATTTTATATTTGGATTATGTCTTTTCTTATTTATGTTCTCAATTTGAAATTATGTCATATGTAGGATCTCTACCTCTTCCATGGTCCATTAGAATGAAAATTGCCCTAGGAGCTGCCAAGGGTCTTGCTTTTCTTCATGAAGAAGCCGATCGACCAGTAATATATAGGGATTTTAAAACTTCAAATATACTATTAGATGCAGTAAGTGCCAACAAGTACATTATGATTACATATGTTTCACTTTTTGTTCATCTAACATTTCGGACAAATTCAGGAGTACAACGCCAAGCTCTCAGACTTTGGTCTTGCCAAAGATGGCCCAGAAGGTGATAAAACCCATGTATCTACTCGAGTGATGGGGACCTATGGCTATGCAGCACCAGAATATGTCATGACAGGTGATTGTTGTTTGATATGGCATGTCCAAATCTGAATGTTTTAGTTATTTATCATTACTGCTATAAAGTCACCAATGCTTAGACTTTGATGCCATTTCTATCTGTCTTTATTTTGTTGGGCATTTTTCAGCTCCTAAGTAATTATGTTTTTTTATTGATGATCTTTACTTTCAACAAAATTCTGAACAAAACATTTTAATGTTTGGAATGTATTAAGCTCTTTGTATCTGATATCATTTGTTTTCCACTCTAAACAAATTTATGATTAAGATAGTAAATTAGTCTGTCTATATTCTCCCTGTCTGATTATCAATTCTATTGATGACTTTGATATCTTCAGTTGTGTTTTCATAATGTTTATGACTTACAAAATTGGAGTTTATGGATATTCGGTTGATAATTTTTAGTTATGTTTTTTCCAAATGCATCTAAAACACAATCCATCCAATATCTAATTGTGTGGCAGGTCATCTTACATCAAAAAGTGATGTGTACAGTTTCGGAGTGGTACTACTAGAGATGTTGACTGGGAGAAGATCGATGGACAAGCACAGACCCAATGGTGAGCATAACCTTGTGGAATGGGCTCGGCCGCATCTAGGAGAGAGGAGAAGGTTCTACAAGTTGATAGACCCTCGTTTGGAAGGCCACTTTTCGGTGAAAGGTGCTCAGAAAGCTGCCCAACTAGCTGCTCACTGCCTTTGTAGAGATCCAAAAGCCAGGCCTCTCATGAGTGAAGTTGTTGAAGCTTTGAAGCCTTTGCCAAACCTCAAGGACATGGCAAGCTCTTCATATTATTACCAGACCATGCAAGCCGACCGCATCGCAGCCAGCCCCAACACAAGAAACGGCCGAACACAAGGACCATTGCTCACCCGCAATGGACACCAGCAAAGGAGTCTTTCCATACCAAACGGAGCCTATGCTTCTCCTTATCACCATCAGTTTCCTCAACCATCCCCCAAGACCAATGGCAAAGCATAGAGCTGGTGAAAATTCTCTTTTTCCCTTTCACCTTTTATGTCATTTCTTAGTTTTTCCTTGTAGATGTACCTTCTGTCAAAGCATCCCTTCATGGAGATCTTCAAAGCAAACCAAGCATGTTGCTTTATCATATTATGTTATGGCTTTCGCTTCAAAGAATATTTGGGTGAGAGCAAGTGAAGCTTATTCAGCTACTGTCTCTTCTGTCAAATTGTTATTCAATATTTTCATCAGGTTGTTTGAAAATATTGAACATTATGAAATCCTCATCCTTATTTTATTTTGTTTTCACATTTGTCACCGGAAAATGTTATCTCCTCATTTATCTAGGCCTTGCTTGTGATATCAAACCCTGCAGCTCTTTAAACTAAACATTTTTGTTTATAAAAAGATGAGAAAGAAGCTTTATTGCTAAATTTATAGCAGTGATTTGTTCTCGTATGATCCGGATTCCGTTTTGTTTAACTTATAGGCAGCAGGTTATACTTTATAGCATTTTATTGTAGTTAAAAATTCAAATTTCAATGTATAGATTGATCATTGGCGCTGTTCATTCTTATCATTTTTGTCTTTAAAGATTATACTGTGTGGGGTTCAAAGTGTAGGATAATATACTTTTATGTGGGGTCGCATGAGAATGTTCCAAAAGTACTAGTTTATGATTTTTACTTATTAAAATGATTTAATGAATAGTTATGCCTGGAAGTGTAATGCTTCCCATGTTCACTTAGTGTTCAATAAATATGTTTTTAATCTTTAAATTATAACAAACTTTTGCTTTTCATCAATATTTGAAACTTTTCTTTTTGTTAAGACTCGATACTTAAAAAATCAAATATTATCTGTACACAATTTGAAAAATCAAATATTATCCGTGTTTATATGCTGTAAATATAAAAACTTTCTACTAAAATTAGGTTGATTCGAACAATATTGTAGGAAGAGTTCATTTGTCATCTCCAAATAACATTGAACTTATTTTAAATTTCTGTATTTTTTTTAAATGTTGCTTTAATATTATTAGAGCATACTATTTCTTTCAAATATATTTTTAGTTTAATTCCTTTGATATAATGCATTTATTTATGTAATTTGTAACAATTACACATGGAAAAGAGTTATAGACTCCTAAAACATAATTTACATGAAATGAAAGACTCTAAAGAGTCACAATTTCTCATTTGATTTTTATAAAGTGGACTGGAAAACAGATATTACATTTTCTTTCTCAAATATCAGTTGAGCTTTTTATTCATGCAATTCCATAACTTTTAAAATTCAAATTGTCCTCTTTCTTAAGCATGTCCATATAGAGTTTTTTATTTATATTTTTAAATTTCATTTAAACTAAAAGGTATTTCTTTATCGAAGAAAATATTTGTTTCTCTCTCATTTTACTTTACGTGTCATTGAAATTAATAATTTAATAATTTTTCAGATTTTACTATGATGTACGATGCAACAATTACAATTTTATGCAATATTATTTTTGAAAGTATTCACTCTAATTTAAATAATTTCCCTATTAAAAAAAACCAACTAGGTAGAAGAGAATATTGTAAATAATAATATGTAATGTTATGTTATTGCCCATTTAAGTTTGCAATAATTAGGAAGAATGAAATAGAAAAGAATATAACAAGATTATTTTAAGAAAAAAAGAAAAAGAAAAGAGAAATAAGGAGAGGTAATAAGGGCATACCGATGGTTAAATTTCAATGGATGCTTCAATTGAAGAGAAGAAGAAAGGAAAAGAACGGTGTATGAGACATTCAAGAATGTTATGTGTCTTACACCCTACAACTCAAAATATATGATTACAACTTAGAATATTAATAACTATTAGTTTATGTCGTGATGCAACATTCCATCATGTGATTTGGTTCATGTTGGATCGTTGGTTTTTTTACGTCAGAGTTTAATTACTTCTCCTAATTGTGTTCTTCCAAATCAACCATGCATGTGGCAACACCAATTGTGGTTCACAAACTCTACATTCATTTTCATTATACATTAATATTTATTATATTAAAAAGACCTTCTAACTTTAGATAATATCATCACAATTATAATTAATAAATGGTTGTTGCTTCCAACATGACACTTTCAAGTAACTAAAATTTTTTAAGCAACTCCTCCATGGCTAAAAATGCTCTGCAAATTTCCTTCAATTTTAAAAAATACATGGATGGAATTTAAAAACTAGGTTTTGAGATAAAAAATTAATGTAAAGAAATCACAGAATACAAATAGGAGGAACTATTCTGGGATTCTTTTGGAAAGAAAATTTTGAATCCAATGATTTGGAGAGAACACATCAAAAGGGATAATTTTGATCTACTCTTTTGTAAGTTAGTTGAATACACAAAAAGAACCAACAACGTTGTTAAAGGCCAATGCAACCACCCTCCTTTGTTCCTTTCATCTTTTTCTTCTTCCTCTTCTTCTTCCCATCTTCTTGCAAAGCAAAACAGCCATGTCTACCGTTGCATTAGAACCTCTCTTCCACCTTTGCTCCAGAAAACCTTCGTTTCATAGCCATAAACCAATCCCACTGAGACCCTTCTTTCTTCCCACGTGCTCCTCCAATCTCAATGATGCATCCTTCATCTTTCACCACCAACCTCGTAGGACTCTCTCTCCCCTGCATGCTGCTTCAGTTACAGACACACCTACTCTCCATCCTCTTCAATGCCCTCAGACCATCACCTACACTTTCGCAATCGACCGAACCCAAATGGTCTCAACTTTCCCTTCCAATTTTATATGTTTGGATGTGTGTGACATGGTTCATAGATAATCATGTCTCTTAAGCAAGAAGTCTTAGGTTGAACTCAGGTCAATGTGAATAAAATAACATATGTTGGAATATGTGAACTCCTTGTGCAGACTCTAGTAGCTGGGGAATATCATGCGTTTACCCACAAAAATATAGATGGATATATCTTGTTTGGTTTCATGACAAAGAGATGGGGAATATCCAAGAGGGAAAAGCTTTGATTTTTATTTTTTTAAGGAACATGTTTGGATGAAAGAAGTAGTTGGGTGTTTTTTTTTTCTTTGTTAATAAGAAAAAAGTTGCAACTTTTGATCAACCTTGATCAATTTTGTTATTGAAATCTTCGTTTTTTCTTGGGTGTGGCGTGTGGTGGGGGTTATAAGGGAATCACCATGCATGCAAGACAAAAAAAGATGTTTTTATTTTAATTTTGTTTTGTTATGTGTTTACGCAATTAAACTGTTTGGCATTGATGTGGTTCTTTGCGATGGAATAATTTAGGCGAAGGGAAAGGTGTTTGTGAGATTAGATCACGGAAAGGATTTGAAGGATTGGGAGCTTACGGTGGGTTGCAGTCTACCTGGAAAATGGATTCTTCACTGGGGAGTTACCCTTGTTCAAGATGTTGGAAGGTACATCAACCTAAACAAATGCTTGAATTCTCTTTGATTGTGGCTTTGAGCTTCCTTGTTATTTTTTAATTGATATCATTGCAGATCTTAATATTAAGAGTCCAACTAATTTTATGTATAATGATAACCTAAGCTTGATCCTCCAGGGAATGGGATCAACCTCCTCTTGATATGATACCCCCTGGATCTGTTCCTATAAAGGTAGAAAAAAAGCTTCATGAGTTGCCATGATCAATATGGCACATATTCACATTGCCATGCAGAAAGATTAAGTTGGAAGTGAACAATATTTCAGGACTATGCAGTAGAGACCCCTTTGAAGAACTCATCCTTATCTGCAGAAGGAGATACGCTTCACGAAGTCAGGATTGATCTAAAAGCTAAATTTGGAATTTCAGCTATTCATTTTGTTCTCAAGGTTTATTTCTAACAATTGCCACTTGATAATGCTCAAAGAGAAGGCATTGATTCTGAGAATCCTTTGTGACTGAACATTGTTCCTCCCTTTTTGTCATTTCTTTCTGCTTCCCAATTGGGTGTACCTGTTGCTGATTCAGGATGAGGAAACTGGAGATTGGTACAAAAACGAAAGTAGAGATTTCGTGGTTTCTTTGGTGGACTGCATTAAGGAGGATTCGGATACAAGTATAATTGAACCTAAAAGAGGCTTTGATTTTTGGCCAGGTTTTTCCCATCGTTAACACAGTAGTTCGTTTGCTTCTGTAAAAAAGTCTCTTGTTTCTCATAATGCTCTAGGATGTCAAATAAATCATAATCATGTGATAAACAGTCAAAGATTTGTGCTTATATTTCTTCTATCACAGGGAATTTGGGGCAATTATCTAGAATGTTCTCCGGGTTAAAAGCTGACGAAAATAAAAGAAGTGAATCCAGAGTTCCAGAAGGAGAAAACAATCAACCAGAAGGTTTCTATGAGGAAGTGTATGTAACAAAGAAGGTTTTAGTTAGTAACTCTATCAGTGTCTCCACCAAGAAATGCTTTGAGTCTGGGGCAGTTAAGGACATTTTATATTTTGAAACTGATCTACCTGGAGATGTTGTCCTTCACTGGGGAGTTTGTAGGGATGATTCAAGAAGGTGGGAAGTTCCACCTCCTCCTCATCCACCAAGCACAGTACCATTTAAAGACAGGGCTTTGAGAACTCAATTATGGGTACAGAACTCAATAATCTGTCCTTTTATTCTCTTTTATGTTTTGTAACTTATGTTAAAAAATTAAATGTCCTTCATGCCTAATAACAGCCGGGTTATGTGTAACTTCTTCCTCCTGTTTTATTCTACAAATATTGATGATCACTAATATTCTATACTGGGTTTTTCTTGATTGTTCTTCTTCTACTGTCTCTCCAAAATAAACTGATGAACACTGATTTTGTTAAAAAATATATTAAAAACAATTTTAATATACCAACATCAGGTATTTTTAATACTCAACAGAAAATAACACATAAAAATTCAGCAGAGAATTTGAACTCAGGATATTCTAATTTAGATTCACTCAAAAATTCCTCTGAGAGCTTTTTACGTGATCACCTCCTCCCCATTCTCTCTTTTGGTTATCTTATTTTGGTTGGGATATATAGGTACAATATTGTAAGCAATGCCCATCTTTGTGTTTTATGATATAGAAACCTCTAATATCAAACACACCATCAACAAAGAAGATAAAGACAATCATTACTTATTCTTCTCTTTTTGCAGCCAAGACACGATGGAAAAGGATCTTCAGTACAAATCACTTTAGATGAAGAATTTTCAGGATTTGTTTTTGTTATTAAGCAAAATGAAAATACTTGGTTCAAGTACTTGGGGAATGACTTTTATGTTCCCCTCTCAAGTTCTAGCAACTTGCCTAATATTGGCAACAAAGAGGATCTGTCAGAAGGTGTGCAGATTGAAAAGCCCAGTCAACAAAATTCTTTCTCTGCATTTACTGATACAGTAGCCTATGAAATAAGAAATTTGGCCACAGACAACTCCTCTGAGAAGAAACAAGAGAAAAAATCTAAAAAGGTTCGACAAAGCATTTTTGAAGAAATTGAAAGGCTGGCTGCTGAAGCCTATAATATATTCAGGAACTCCATTCCAGGTTTCTCTAAGCCAACTATTGCAGAACCGGAAGTAACTAAAGTGGAACCTGAGAATACTGTTGCAGTACCCGAGAAAACTTTTGTGGAACCTGAGAAGACTGTTGTGGAAGCAACTAATGTTGCAGAGACACTGTCCCTGGAGCCAAAAATATGCTCAGCGACAGGCACAGGGTATGAAATATTATGCCAAGGATTTAACTGGGAATCTCATGCATCTGGAAGATGGTACATGAAGCTTAAAGAGGTAGCTTCAGAATTAGCATCAATTGGTTTCACTGTGATCTGGTTACCACCCCCTACAGAGTCTGTTTCACCTCAAGGATACATGCCAAAGGATTTGTATAATTTAAATTCCAGGTACTTGATTAGATGCAGTCTAATTCTTTTAATAGTTGAAGTGAATCTTATAACAATTAGGTAAAAGGTTCAGTGTTAGGCAAATTACTATTTAGACAGTTACATTCAACAGCATATGGCATATGCTAGGCTTTCAAATATTATGATCACTCATTAACTTAAGTAGTGAACTGGTATATTTTTGGCTGTTGGCTATGTAATACCCGAGAAAAAAGGGTAATCTCAGAGTATACATAGCATTCATAACATTTTCATGAAAAGGAACTTGCTCATATCAGTGGTTATAATTTTTCTTTTTGAAAATAAATATCAGATATGGAAACATGGATGAACTCAAATATTTGGTGAAAAAATTTCATGAAGTTGGAATCAAAGTTCTAGGAGATGCTGTTTTAAATCACCGCTGTGCACATTATCAGAATAAGAATGGTGTTTGGAACATATTTGGAGGCTATCTTGACTGGGATGATAGTGCAGTTGTTTCAGACGATCCACATTTTCAGGTTTGTCTATGAAGGTTTTGGATAATTGTTCTGTTTTCTTATTCTTTGAACTAATAACATTTGTCAAAGTAAAGCAAAACAAGATAGATAAAAGTCTTACTTTTTCTCTAACATAGTTAACTTTTAGGGTTCAAGTTCATCCCTTTCTATTATGTTCCATTGATAATTTTAACACTGTCATACTTTTTACTTTCTTGGTGAACCTGAAAAAAATACTTAATATCCTGTCTAACATACAGGGTAGGGGCAACACGAGTAGTGGAGATAGTTTTCATGCTGCTCCAAACATTGATCATTCACAGGAGTTTGTGAGAAAAGATCTCAAAGAATGGTTATGCTGGTTGAGGTTGATATTTTTAGACTCAAATTTTCTTCAGCTTATCATTAACAAAAAATTGTGGTCAGGAAAATGCATACAATCAGTTTGTGACTAAATCATTGGTTCTAATTATTGAGACTAATGGTTTTTGTTGCCAAGATGGTTACGCTGGAGAGCTAGAACAGAGATTATAACCGTCTAAAAAATTTGTAAACTTTCATGTTTGAAGCTTTATGTTTCAGACTTTATTCTGACTGTTAGTTGTGTTGTACTTGACTTGGCAACTACTACAATGACTAACAATAGATATTTGTGTCTCATGTACGGAATTTGTAAGTTATAGCTACCACAATGACTAACAATAGATATTTGTGTCTCATGTACGGAATTTGTAAGTTATAGCTACCACAATGACATTTTGATGCTAGAACAGGTTATAGCTGTTTGAGACCAATCTGGTTTGTTCTCATCATCATCATCATCATCATCATCATCATCATCATCATTATCATCATCCATTCTGTGTAGTTGCTGAGATCAAGGTTGCCACTTTAGGCTTTATTGAAAACTTGTGTTGCACATGGAAATGTTCAAATATTGACATGGACCTTGTAGAATTGTTTACTTCTCTAATTCTGTATGTGACCTTCAGGAAAGAAATTGGATATGATGGATGGAGGCTTGACTTTGTGAGAGGATTTTGGGGTGGTTATGTAAAGGACTACATAGAGGCAAGTGAACCTTATTTTTCTGTGGGAGAGTACTGGGATTCTCTCAGTTATACAAATGGTGAAACTGATCATAATCAAGATGCTCATAGGCAGAGGATAATTGACTGGATCAATGCTACAAATGGTACCTCTAGTGCATTTGATGTGACAACAAAAGGGATTCTTCACACTGTAAGAATTAACTCTGGCACATCTTTTTCAAAACATTTGTTCCAGTTTGCATATTCAATGGAACAAGCTCAAAAGGATTTTGAAATTAAGCTAGTTTCATTTATTTGGTGGAGTTTATTGACATTTTCTGGTTGAGTAAAGCTAATTAAATTCTTTCTGAATATAGGTACTGGAAAAATGTGAATATTGGAGATTGTCAGATGAGAAGGGAAAGCCTCCAGGTGTTATTGGATGGTGGCCTTCTCGTGCTGTTACCTTTATAGAGAATCATGACACTGGTTCTACGCAGGTTTCAACTTCCTCATTCTAAATTAATCATGATACATCTTGACACCAGTGTAATTTCATATTTCAAATTGGACATTTTTCTTTGAATTTGTTCAGATTGTTTATTCAGATTTATGGACTTTTTTAATATCTTCTTTTGCAGGGTCATTGGAGATTTCCCAGTGGAAAAGAAATGACAGGATATGCTTACATTCTTACTCACCCAGGAACCCCATCAGTCTTTTATGACCACATTTTCTCTCACAACAAAACTGAAATAGCAAGTCTGATATCTCTCAGAAAGAGGAACGGGATCCACTGCAGGAGTACAGTAAGTATCACAATATTGTCCTGTGTACCAAATCTAGTACTGTGTGAACATTTTCAAGGTGGAAGAATAAGAATAAACTTTTTTCTTATCATACTAAAGCAAAATAATGTTGGTTCTCAACATCCAATAAGAGTTATTCCAAGTACTCAAAAATCATAATGCAAAATGACAAATGACATTCCATAATGCGTATCCACTGATGGAGAATGAAACGTGCCATTCTTTCATTAGATGCATGTTGTTCTTGAAGCTACTTTTAGTGTGTTCAGAAACACATAGATAACTATAATCCAACTATTAGCTTCTGAAAATAACACCCGAGACATAGAACAAACACACTGGTACTGTAGATTTTGCATCAAAGTCCACACTTAACATGCATTCTAGTCTTCCATAATCGGTTCAAAATACGCATTATTGTATTCTGAAACATAAATGTTTATATCGTTGGAGTACTAACTTTGAAACTTTCTTGCTCTAGATTCAAATTAGCAAAGCAGAAAGGGATGTTTATGCAGCCATCATTGATGAAAAAGTTGTTGTGAAGATCGGACCAGGACATTTTGAGCCACCAAGAGGCTCCCTGAAATGGTCATTAGCTATTAAGGGAAAAGACTACGAAATTTGGGAAGCATCACAACCATAGTATAGTCATTACTAATTAATACTTTATATATTCCCTTGTACATTATCCACCATGAGTGTCCCCTTCTGTTACTATGGCTGGCTTCTATTGAAGTGAGTTGTGCCAAGTAGTTGCTTAATGTATATATAGGCTTTGTAGTTATGGCAACATCAACAACACTACTGAGAAAACTGCACAGGGTAATTTTCAGCCAAATGCAGGCTCATGTGTGTTGAAATTGTGGTAGAAAAATAAGATAGGGAAAAAGGGGAAACAGAACGAGATATGAACATCAATTAAACCAAAAAGTGATCCTCCTCAAATGATGAAATCATGTTCGTTTTTCATTTTAGAGTCAATGATTTTGATCACAAATTGAATTAAAGACAAGAACGAGATATGAACAGTAGAACAATGCAAAACAAAGAAGGATAATGGATGTATGGAATGAAAAAACAAAACGAAAAACATTTGAAGACTCTAGGGGATGATGGAGAAAGGTGAGTAACTTATATAAAAGACGTTTTCATGTGTCTTTAAAATAAGCTCCTAATAAGATAAAATTCCAAAAAAAGTTTTACACAAACACAAAAGGCCAATCAAATTTACTATATTAAAGTTGTCTTGACAAAACATGACTATTTATGAGAAAAGAAATCCTCAAATTCATATGTTAATGAAAATGAAATTAATACAAATTTTTATTACAGATATCCTAGTTTGATCGATCAAGTGATAATAGTTATGTTTGGTCATTTATTGTAAAACATTCTTTATTTGTTCATTTTATACCGATGAAGCTCCGAGCACCTTTTCTCTTATTTGGATTTGAGAGGACCCAACTAAATACTATTCTACAAATTACTAATTGTACCAAAAATTAATTACAAGAAGAGTATCTCTTAATTACAAACTTAAAATATTACAAAATAAAGAAATTAAATATGTTTGTAAAAACATCTTGTCTTTGTTAGAGGAAGGGTGAGAAGTTAAAGAGAAAACTCAAATTTTCTTTGAAAATACTAAGTACAATGAGTCATTATATATATATATATATATATATATATATATATATATATATATATATGTATATATAGTAACATTTCTCTTTTATAATTTGAATTTTTCTTCTTTACATCAATTTCTGCTCTTAGTCTTTGAAACTCTTCAAACTTTAGTAACTTCGTGAAGATATTTACAACTTGATCTTGAGTTTTGACATACTTGAGCTCCACATGCTTGGTATCTCTCCACCTCTCCACTAGCATTCTTCTTAGCTTTGAATCCTATTTTACTCCATTTGTTCATGACCTTTGGGAAAAGTTCTTAATTCTCAAGTATCATTCTTCTTGATTGAATTGATCTCCTTGTCCATGGCACATCTCCACCTTTTATCTTTCACGACTTCCTCAAAATTGAATGGCCCATAATCCATTTGAAGGCAATATAATTCTTCAAGATTAAAATTGGCTTCATTAGACCTTTCGTAGATGTCACATATATCTCGTGTCTTGCTTAGCCTTTTACTCATACTTTCTTCTTCAACATGAAATGTTGGTGATGGAGGGAGTGAATGAGGAAGAGTGACATCTTGAATTGTAATTTCTTGATCTTCTCCATCTTCTCCAAGATATGGAAGAAAATTGTAATTCTTTTCTTCTTGAGCCTCTTATTTCCTCATAGTTCCTTCATCAAATTCAAAATCACGACTTACCATCACTTTACCATTACTCAAATTGTATAATTTGTAGCATTTAAATTAAATATCATAACCGACAAAGACATGTTTGACACTTCGATCATCAAGCCTTGATTCTTGTTTTGGTACATGTTCATAAGCTATACTCCCAAAGACACGCAATTGATTAACACTAGGCTTCCTTTCACTCCATGATTTTTTTAGATTTGACGTTGTAGAATGATTAGACAAATAAACTACATTGGGAGCAGTTGCAACCAAAAATCCTTGTGCATATTTTTGGCTTTTAACATGCTTTCGACCATGTTGATAATAGTTATGTTTTTCTTTTCTACTACTCCATTTTGTTGTGGTGATCTAGAAATAATAAATGGGCGATGAGTTCCATGTGATGTATAAAAGTCATTGAATTCCCTTGAAGTGAATTATCCTCCTCAATCAGGTCTTAAAGGTCTCAAAGCTCTGATTTCAAAGTCACTCTTATTTTCAACTAGAGCCTTGAAATTATTGAAAGCAACAAAAGCTTCTGACTTTTGTATGAGAAAGTACACCCATATTTTTCTACTAAAATCATTAATGAAGAGTAAGAAATATTTATTCTTATTGAATAACGGTGGATCAACTAGACCACATACATGGCATGTATAAGTCGAAGAGGCTTGGTTTCTCTTAATGCAACTATTTCCACAAAACATCTTCTTTCATGCTTTCCAAGAAGACATGTTTCACACTACTAATTGAGATTGTTGATTGCAGACATCCTTCTCACCATCTCTTTTTCTTCTCAACTTTTAATTCTGCAAAGTTTAAGTGTCTGAACCTCATGTGCCAACACTATGCTTTATCATGCATTGCCACCTTTAAGCACTTTGCTTCAATAGTTTTTAGATTGAAGATAAACATTCTATACAAAAATATAAAATAATGAAGATTATATTTCAATGGAAGTATTCTTTAAGGCTTTGCAACATTTGTGTAAATGAATTGAAATTTTTTCAATGCTCTTACCATTGCCTTTGGAAAAGGTTTTTTTGTTATGCTTGTCAAATTGAAAAACTTTGCAATTGAAAAGTTGGTTCTCAAGCTCAAGAGCATCAAGTGAGAGATGATTCACTCAACTAGAACATTAATAATGATAATGCCTGAACCACATGTGTCAAATTCAACATTTTTGAGAATTTTCTTAATTAAGAAAACAACGCTCCTTCTCTAATGAATTAAGAGCACCACTTTTTCCTTTCATGTTCTCCTTAAAGATATTTTTACAAACTACATCTTTAATCGAACAACATTTTTCGTTAAAGACAAATTTAAGTCCTCATTAAATAAGTTGATTGACATTGAACAAGTTTTGATTCATTTCAGGAACATAAAGAACTTGTGAAGTAGTTTTCTTTGTTTGTAAGACTTGTGATTGTAGCTATCCACTTTCCTTTGATTGAGAGGTAACCACCAATGCCTATTTTGACTTATTTGAAATTGTTTGACTTTTATTAGCCCGGGAAAGCATTATAAAAGATAACATACTTGATAAATCATTATCAATAAATAAATTTTCACTTGATTCACTAATCAAGAAAAAAAATAACTACAAATTGTTTTTCCGACTCTGAACTAGAAATCTAAGTTCTGTCAATGTACGTGGTTTTTGTAATTGAAAGTAACAAACTTCATATTTCATGTAGTTGCACTAATTGCATTTTTGCATTTAGTCTCTTCCAATATCTAAAAGTTGGATGACCTTTTTTACCCCAATGTTGATAAGATGTATAGCTTTTCTGTCCTTTTTTTTTTTCCTGCTAGCTCACCCATTGATGCATGATTTTGCTTAAAAATTCTTTTTATTTTGTTCAACAATATGATATTATTTCATCAACCATCATTGTTTGTGGGTTGTAGATCATGAACACTTTTTTGTCATAATAATCTTTAAATAAATTCTCTAGCAAGATTATAGATGTCTCACACTCTTCCAATACTATTACCAAAATATTTTCAACAATTATGAAATCAACAAAATATCTACCTATTAGAAATAGTCCAAGTTTGAGTCAAAGTTTCAGATTTGATAGAATAGACAAAGTTAAACATTATATAAGAACAAAAACCCATAACCTCATTGCTTTAAATTTTTGGGTTAAAAGTGGTGTCAAATACCTTATATGTGTAAGACTAATGTCATATATATAGAACCACAATTTCTCAATGACTATAACCAAACCATATGAAACATATCCTAACAGTAGTATTAGAGCCGAAAGGGACTCACCCTAGAGGGTTTATATAAGAGTAAAAATTCATAATCACATTGGCTTAAGGTTTTGACTTAAAAGTGGTGTCAAATGACTTATATATGTAAGTCTAATGTCATATATATATAGAATCACAATTTCTCAATAACTATAACTTCATATGAAATATATAAACCCATCACTACCCAACAAACTTTTTATATTAAAGGTTAAAATAACTATATTCAAAATGTATCAAAGTTTAAAGAACGAATTCCAATTTTACAAAACATATATAACTATTTAATTTTTAAAAACCAACTTTGTGAAACCTAACCTAACGAGTTTTGTTGAATTTGATATATCAAATAACTAAACTAATTTTTAAGACCAAGTCAAATGAGATACCATACCCAATAAACCTCGCTAGGATAGCCACTTATATTATATTAGAAAGTGAAATTAAACTTAATCCATTCTCACAAAGTTGGTTCATAATGCAAAAGTTTCTCTCACTTAAATACCAAAAACTAACATCATTAATAAGCGATGTGGGACTTCCAAATATAATATATAAATTAGATGAAAAATTGATCTTATAATAAGCGAAAGACGGAGTTAAAATTAAAAATTTGGCAATGCCCTGGATACTACATATTGATTGATTCAGGCTTTTGGTAGATTGGGGCATCACCTATCGTATTCTCCCTCCTACATTTTCGTGTCAGACCCAATCTCTCATTTTCTTTCACATTGCTATCAAACAAAGTTTACACTTGCTTTATATATCTTTTTTCTTCTCTTATTTTCTCATTTCGCAACACATTATTAACGCTGCAAAACAGAACATTTAACACTTATAACATGACACTGAAAATATAACATTTTTTTTGTTAGAGCATCAAACAAAATGAAGAAGTTCTGTATATTGATTATTCTCTGTAACAAAGAAAAACAAAGGGTCAGACCTTGACATTTTTCTCAATTATTTGTTTGGTAATGCAGAAAAAAATCACCAGTAATAATAATTGTGTAGTTTTTTTTAGAAAAATATCATCGCACTAAATAAAAGAAAAACCCTTAATATCTTAATTAATTAAACTATCAATACATTTCTTATCTTCTTTTAACAAAGTTTAAAACACGTATCTTTTAACATTTCCTAACATTTCAGTCTATAAGAATCTTTGTCCCTTTAATCCTTTAATTTGTAATTCATGTACATAAACAACTCGTATCCCGTAAAATTAGTTTTTAAAAAAAAAAATCATATTCAACTTTAAAATCATATTCAGAATATTGTTGCATAAATTTTTGGTATGTGATATCGCTTAACCCACAACAACATAGCTACAATGAACAAAATGAGGATTTGTGGTTTTAAATGATGCATCCTTAGATGTGAGTTTGCTTTTATCATCATGTTTCTGAGATAAGAATCATAATATTCAAGATCCTAACCTATAAATTTTAGCATAAAAGAAGGAATTTGACTGGATTTGTTATGAATGAAGAAGTTAATATTCATTCTATCAACAATAAATCTAGTGAACCATGAATATGTCCAAATTAAATCAGATTTTATATCGTCACCAACTTGCCAAACAAAAGTTTGGTCAACATGAGAAAATATGTGTTTAATGCTAAATTGAGGAAGAATATTATAATTTTGAACATTTATTTTCCTTAGATTTTTACTAAAATAGTTTTATAACGATTTTATTTCGTTAAAAAACCTTTATATCTTTTATGTTTTAAATAAGTAATACTCACATTAATTCTTATATTTTTATTAGTAATATTTATTATTTTATTTAAGAACATTATACCAATTGAAACTTGAATTATGGAAATTAAAAATATCGAATAATTTCTTAAGATAAGATGAGTGCAATTTTATTAAAAGTATGAGAAAATTTGAATGTTATTTATTAAAAAATAATAAGATATGTACGTGTATGTTTAAAATCATAGAAAATATAGTTAATTTATTAAAAACATCAATCAAATAAGCTTTAAAACTAGTAGGGTGAGACATTTAGTTTAGATTTTCCACAAGAAAATTCCTTGTCATAAAACAAACCGTAGCCAAAAGCTATTTGACATTAAAACAAGAATGTTGCGGTTATATTTAAAACCTAAACTAAAAATGTTATTAGCTACTAATCTAATACTATATACAATTATAAATTAACAAATGACAACTTTCTCTATAAATTAATATATCTGACCCACTTCATTTCAAAATTTTCATTCTACAAAAGGGAAAATGGCTAACGTGTCAATTAACCACAATTTTCAGCGTTTTAAAAAAAATTCAAAATGCAATTATTATCACCTTCAAAAAGTTTCTCTCTCTCTTTCTCTCTCTGTCTCTCTTTTCTTCTCCTCTCTTTCGCAGTCCACACTCTTCATCTTCTTCTCAACCTTCCTCTTTTCTCTGGTTTTCTCACCACATTCAACAACTCTTCATCTTCCTCTTTTCAACTGTTTGATAACCCCAGAAGTCGATTTTATTTTCAGTTATCTCAACCGAACAACTCATCCTCTTCTTATATTTTGTGATATCTAACTTTTTCATCCCTTTTTTTACAGGTTTAAACGGAGAAGTATTGTTTGTTTTCATTTTTGTTAAGCCAACAACTCATTTTCTGCTTATATTTTGTCAGATGTAACTTCTTCATCCTTTTTTTACAGGTTTAAACGGAGAAATATTTTTTGTTTTGAGTTTTGTTAAGCCAACAACTCATTTTCTGCTTATATTTTGTCAGATGTAACTTCTTCATCCTTTTTTTACAGGTTTAAACGGAGAAATATTTTTTGTTTTGAGTTTTCTTAAGCCAACAACTCATTTTCTGCTTATATTTTGTCAGATCTAACTTCTTCATCACTTTTTTTACAGGTTTAAACGGAGAAATATTTTTTGTTTTAAGTTTTCTTTAGCCAACAACTCATTTTCTAATTTTCTTTTAATTTGAAAGTTTGTATAAATATAGATGCATGATCTATTGTTATAATTAAAATATTTGTTATAATTTTGTTGTTCAATGCAGGATCTATTGCCTAAAGTTCAAGGCTTACAATGAACATTATGCTGATTTAAGAAGTAATCAAATTTGTGTACCAAAGAAAGTTATGAAGTTGATTAACTAAAAACAGATTATAGGTATGTAATTTGTTCTTCTTTTATTGTTATTTTTTTAAAGACATTATATTATAACCTTATAGGTTAATAAATATTAAAAAATCAATTCCTATTATCAAAAATAGTACATTTAAAAAAATCCGTGCGTTGCACGGGTAGAAAGACTAGTAATGCTTAAAAAGGAATGGAGCATAACATGTCTGGTCTTCCACCTCTCAAGGTAGAACAAACAAAAATTATAGCGTCTAAGATTGTTTGAAATGATCCACTTTTGTAGGGTTAAAATCATTGATAGCCTTGAAATCGAAACTATCTCCATTGTTGTCTCTCTTAATGTGATCAGTCATGTAGCATATATAAACACGTAGTTATGTATTCATTTCATTGCTAGAGCATTATTAATAACTCTATCAATTCGGCTGAGGTTCTTAATTCCCCTTGGCCATTATCACCCAAAAAAATCATTACTTAAATAGATAAATATATAATAATAAAAAAAAAAAGAGTGATAGATAGAGAGAAACACCATGACTAAATTATACACCATTTTGTTTTTAACCTGTTTGGTAGTGAACATACCTACTTTATATGGCAATGTGTTAGAGGATGAGGAGTTCTGGGAGAAGCAAGCTAATTCATTTGATGATTATTGGAAGAAAAGAGAAGCAAGTGCTGAACAAGAGAACAAGAAAGCTTATATTGATGACCCATTTTCATTCACCGGCAACGTGACTGATAATATTACTGAGTGAGTTTCATGGGAAAATCTTCACATATATTCATATATGCCATGTTGTTTTGTTGAATGATAGTGTTTTTGTTTTTCTGCTGTCTGTTATGACATAACAGCCTGATAGTTAGTGATGAAAAAGAGGAAAAAAAGGGAAGGAAGTTGGCAGGAAAGTTAGCAAATTCTGCATGCGTGGCAACAAACCCGATTGACAGATGTTGGAGGTGTGACAAGGACTGGGAAAAGAATCGAAAAAAGTTGGCAGATTGTGTGCTAGGTTTTGGCAGAAACACTGTTGGGGGAAAGAATGGTTCGTTTTACAAGGTAACCAGTAACTTGGATAATGACATGGTGAATCCTGTTCCTGGTACTCTTAGGTATGCGGTTACAAGAACAGCACCATTGTGGATCTATTTTTCTCGAAGCATGACCATTAGGCTGAACCAGGAGCTGATTGTGGCAAGTAACAAGACCATTGATGGAAGAGGAGTTGATGTCTACATTGTGAATGGGGCTGGTTTTACCCTCCAATTCGTCAAGAATGTGATCATTCATGGAATCAAAATTTTTGACATTCAGACTGGAAATGGTGGACTTATCAGAGATTCTGAGACCCACTACGGCCACAGGACTCAGAGTGATGGTGATGGAATTTCCATCTTTGGCTCTAGCCATGTCTGGATTGACCATGTTTCCATGAGAAACTGCCAAGATGGAATGATCGATGCTATTATGGGTTCTACTGCTATTACCATCTCCAATAGCCACTTCACAGATCACAATGAGGTCATCACTCGTTTCTTTTTCTTTTTTATTCACAAATGATATTTGTTAGTGGAAAAGTTAGACCAAAACTTATCTCATCCCTTGTTTTGTTGGACAAACTTAAATAAAAGTAGTTGAAAAAATATAAAAGATAGGAGTATTTCTTAATAATAATTATGATATTCATTTAATTGTGTTTAGATAATATAGTTGGGTAGGTACGCTGTTACTAATAACTGTGATTTGATAGTAATAGTTATATTTAATGTATATGAGTTCAGGTTAAAGGACCTATAAATAATAGAGTAGTGCTCAATATAAAATACAGAAAATCATAATATACTAAAGTGTTATTTTCAAGATACGTTTCTAAACCTGTTAAATTAACCTTATAATGTTAATTTTCAAGAGTCTGGATAAGAGTTGAATCAACAACTTCTCTCACTTCTTCTTCTAACTTTACCACCGAGTCACCTTGTAACTCTGAGCATCATCATTACTTGTTTGTTTAGTTCCACAAAACATTTGGAAATACTTGTAATTATAATCACATGGATGATTTTTAGTAATAGATGAGTAAATTTGATGAAATAATGATGCAGGTGATGCTGTTTGGTGCGAGTGACAGCCATACTGTGGATAAGGTAATGCAGATCACACTGTTATTCAACCACTTTGGTAAGAGATTAGTGCAAAGGATGCCAAGATGCAGGCATGGTTTTTTTCATGTGGTTAACAACGATTACACTAATTGGGAAATGTATGCCGTTGGTGGTAGCAAGCATCCTACAATTATTAGTGAGGGAAACCGATTTAGAGCCCCTGACGACCACAATGCTAAAGAGGTAATGTATACTCAAACCTTGGTACAAGTTTCATTACATTCTTCTTATACTGATATCATTAAGAGATTGTGGTTATATATATATGATATTGATTTTACATATATAAGACATTTCATATTATTTTTAACTTAAACTTTCAAGACAATAGGATTATGAATTTCTCGTCTTATATAGTGTTTAATTTTATTTTTAAATAATGTGGGACTTTGACTCATATTTGAACTATTCTCAACTCATCGTAAAAGCAAGAGATACTGACATAATTTGATGTTTTGGTGTTGGTGAAGATAACAAAGAGGACCTTAACAACACAGGAAGAGTGGAAAAACTGGCAATGGAGATCAATAAGGGATGAGATGGTGAATGGAGCTTATTTCATAGAAAGTGGGCCCGTTCTAACCAACAGGCCCTTCGCAAAGAATGACATGGTGTCCTCCAAACCTGGCTCATATGTGGTAAGGCTCAGTCGCTATGCTGGGGCCCTTAAATGCGTTAAGGGCAAGCCTTGTTAATTAGACCCCATTCAAGTCCCAAAAGAGAGTGCATGAGAACCAAATCCATCTTTCTGTGACATGTGTGTACAGTGTAATTAAGCTATGGGGAATCCTTTTGCAACGCATGCATGTAGAGATAGGTAGGTATTCTTGTATAGGATAACTATAGTATGACTTTCATCCTTTGACTTTCATCTTTTATTTCATGACGTAGTTTAATATGGATCATTGATTAATATATTACTATCCTTTTCTTAAAAGAATAAATGACTTATACTAATTCACATCAGAAAGTAAAGTATGTAAATCAAAAAATTAGGAATCATAGTATAATTTTCTTCTTGTATATTCCAGATGCTTCGTAGCGTTGCTGTGAATTTGTCACCGTTTCTGTTTCTTTGTACAGTATCGGCTTTCTTTCTCGTATGTATCAGAAAAAATGGATGTCAATGCAGTTTAAATCACATTTGCTGTGTATTTGGATCTTACATCACAGTTATGGTAGAGTTCCGTTGAATGAAAATATCTGATTAAAGAAGTTTTAAATAATTTATAAATCGTTACTAGTTTAGTTATCTAATAATAAATTCTTGAACACTTTAAAAGATGTTTTATATTAATAAAATCCTGAGCTCTGGAAAAATGAATAACTTTAATAATTTGATTAGTAATAAAAAAATTATATATTAACTTAAGAATTAGAATATAAATGGGTTTCTTATATCTGAGCAAGTGTGCTTTATTCGGGAGGAGTATGAACTTTTGACCACTTTTTCTCCAACCTTTTCCTTTATGATATTTTTGAATTTCATATGATAAAGCAAACCTATTTACCCCAAGCCTGAATCTTCTATCACCATTTTTTTAAGAAAAAACATAAATAAAGTATGACAATGATATGACAAAAATTCCAAATTAAAACTCCTGAAAATATCAATTCTCTAATTCAATTAGAATGCACAGGTAACTGGCTAGTTAAAGAGAGAAATAGAGTGGAGAACTAGCAACAGGTTTGTGAGAAACTATATTAACAACATCAACACTTTATTTGGAACACACAAGTTATAAGGCTTTTAGGAAGAAAGGAAAAGGCTAACTAACAAGTCAAATAAAGTGTAAATGATGTCAGAACACATTTCAAAATCAGTATAACACTAAAATTTAGTAAAACTATCCATAAGCAATCTTGACAAAATATTGATCAACCAATTCAATTGGGTGGTTGATTCCAATTTATTCCAAAGTAAATTATATGTTTTTCTCTCAAAACAAATATTTATTTGCAACTTTTGGTTAATTTTTAACTATTTTGCATAAGAATGTTTGCATTCAAAATCATTTTTCCAGCCAATTAATTGAATTTCATTGATTCCAACCGAATCGTGAAAGTGCTTAAAAATTCCCGAGATGAATATTGATAAAACGTCTCTTGCACTGATGTAAGAAAAATCTAAAAATTTGCTTACATTTTTTTAATACATAGCTACTATTAAGTAAAATTTCTCTTAATTGTCCTAAATAATAAAATCACATCTTTGAGTCTCCGTGAAAAATTTTACAACGAATTTATCAAAATTAACTATAAAATTAATGAATTCATAAGATGACTTGTCATTTGATGAAAAGAAAATGAGAAAAAGGTCATGAGTCGATTTCCTACGAATAATTCAAAAACAATATTTGTCAAACTATAAATTTAACTTAAAGTTGAAAAACTAATTCAACAATCATAATTGATGACAAATAGTGGTTATATGAACTGTAAAACTCATTTATGTTTTTAAAATTTTTGGGCCTAATTTGTTTAAAAGGTCTAGCCAGTTCAGTGGTTTCTTTCTATAATCTTTTCAGTTTCCATTTTACCTTTACTTTCTGTCTCCTCAACCCAAATAACTCACTTTCTTTCTCTCCTTTGAAACACAAGTTGAGCTAGGACCTTTGCGAGATCCTTCTCCGAGTTAACTGATCGTTCTTTTCCTCTGCGTAAGTCTAACTCAAAACCTCCATTTCTTTTTCTTTTCTTTTCAGTTCCGAAGTTTCTGGTTTGATTCGAATTTGTGGTCATAGACCTCACTATTTACTCTCTTTGTTCTTATTTGCCAGTCTCCTTAAGATGTAGTGTTGTGTACACTTCTGTTTGGGGCTTGTTTTGTGGGGTTAGCATCTGTTAGGGTAAGAGAAGCTAGGGTTCAAAACTTTTTAAGAGTATTGCATGTCTTTGGATTCTGAATCATGTTTTCCTGTTTGATGTTTATGTTCTATGAAAATGAATTGAGTTTTGTTTTGCTTGTGTTCTGGGTTTGCATGCGTGAACATATGAGAAACCTACTATTGTTTTCCAAGCGAGCAGCTTTCGCCTAAGCGAGAGTAGTAAAAGTTCACCTTTGTCTCTGTTCGAGTTATCGCTCAAGCGAGAAGATTTAATTTTGAGCAAAAAGCAATCTCGCTCAGGCAAGAAGATCTCACTTAAGCGAGAACTCGTAGAATCTCACAGTGCCTCTGTTCGAGCTCTCGTCTAAGCAAAAATGTCTAGCTTAAGCGAGGGCTCCTAATTTGAGCGAGGCTGGTGCAGGAAAATGTTGAAATGCTTGATTTCTTACATGATTGGCTGTTTTACTCCTCAAGAGCATGTTGTATAATGTGTTGCATATATGATGTTGTATTTTGAGACTGTATTGGATGTTTTTAACATAAGATGATGATTACTATGAGATAACATGTGGACTTGGTGTGAAAATTTCATAAAGAAACCCCTTTTGATGATAAAGTAGTGTGTGTAGTGACTTAAGGATTCAAGTAAGGATCCTGACACTCTAATGAATCAGTTAAACTAACGTAGAGTAGACTAGTTCATGTGGTGAGAGTAATAAGACTTTTGGCAGGATAATGATCTTAGATGATTATGGACTAACCTTATATCTCGTAAGGTGAAACTTATTAATAATGACTCTTTACAATAGTAGAAACTACCACAAGTGCAAATGACTGGTGAATTCGATTTCACAAAATATATCTGAATAATCCAATTAAAGGGTATTTTATCGTCTTCTATCACATGCTGTCGTGCTCATAATCTATTTGTTTATCTGTTAAAATTATCTTTCTCTAACTTACCTTTATTTTTGTTTATGTTATGTTTTCTTGTAGTATTTTTCTTTTTGCAATGATCATCAATGTTAGTATAAACAGATGTGGAGTACCCCTAATAATAACCATAATGATAGAGATGTTTAGTTAAACCTCTTTTGAAAATTTGTTTTCTTTATAATTCTTTGCTTTTTTTAAACAACATTTTGCCAATCTGTTTTAAAACATAACATTGTTATTCTCGCATGCTTTCTGGTATTTTATCTTGTTATAATATGTGATATCTTTTATTACAATTTCTCCATTAAATGAGATGTAACATGAACTTATTAAATTTTAAATTTTTGGTAAAAATTATATGTTAAAATACCTTGTTTACATAAAATAACATTGACATGTCAAGCTTCATAGAGTTTTTATTTTATTGCATCACAAAAAGATATATTTTAGTATTGACAATTCTAGTTTCCAATTACTTTTTATTTTTATACTTTTTCACAAATTAGCCATATAGAACAATATAAATTATGGATTTTTCTATTCAGAGTATACAACATATCCTCAATCGTTAACTTTTCTGGAACTACTTCATACATTATAATAGTTAGATTTTCTACAACTACCCAAATCAACTTTTATTTTTTACTATTACATGCATAAAGTAAATAGAGAAGAACATCAACTAAAGTATTTCTTTTAATAAATTTTTAATAATAAATAAATTTTAAAAAATTTATACTTGGACGAACTTTTTTGTTAATTTTAATATACAAAGAAATTACATTAATTTTTCTTTCTATTTTTAGCTTAGAAAATCTCAAGGAAAAAGAAAAAACTGTTTGTTCTTAGTTCATTAGGAGAGGACGATAACAATGTTCGGAAAAACGAATACAATATAGAAGTTAAGAATGATACACAAGCAACTGGCATAAGACGTGGTATTACCAAACCAACATACACCTTGTCTTGATAGCAAAATTTTATTCACAACATAAAATAACAATTCATTAGCTTCAATATAATGTTATACAGTCTAGTACTGCTATAGAGAAGTAAATTTCTATATGTGAAAAATCATAACAGCTCATGTTATGATCTAATGAACAAGAGAATTGAAAGTCGCTGCTGAATAAAAAACAAGGTGGGAAGAGGGCTTAAAAGCTACGTCATCATGATTTAAGACCTTGTCATCAACATCTGGTTGAAGAAGTCCTGAAAAAATCAAATTGTTTGAATCAAAATAATGCAAGCAGATTGAGCAATTGTAATCGCAAGGAAATAGTTATCAAGATCAATCAGAGTAACAGTATATGTATATATTATTTATAGATGAAACACATGCAGTGCATCGCGTGCCTAGTTTCCTCTCTCTCAAGACTAACATTAGTAAAGCGAATATTCCTTCATTGCTGAAACTGATACGAAAGTATATAAATGACTTAATTACAAAGACAACAAGTAAACAGCCCACAATTCAAAACACTTTCAAAAGATTTCTCTACTATGTTAGGCTTTGTTCTTTCTCAAAAGAGAAGATTCTGGGCTAATGGAAGTCTATAAATAACTAAACTTCAAATTTGTTTGACTGTCAACATTGAATGTTTTACCATCTCCAGATTTAGAATCATTGTACTTTTGCAAAAATAAAATTGCCTTCTTAAGGAAAACAATGCTCTTCCGACAACACAGGGACTTTAACAAAGAAAAAGTTTAAGCAGTTAGAATCATTATGTTTTCACACCCGACAGTAACATTAACAAAGAAAAAATTTAAGCAGTCGGTTTAACAGCAAATATTCTTTTCAAAAGGTGAGAATCAAATTGAAATTATAATCAATCTCTTCAGTCCTCTCCAGGTAATAGAAAAGTATAGTGCCCCAGAATACACCGCATGTGATGTATCCACACGGAAAATATTCAGAGAACTAAAATGAGCTCATTCAAACCTCAACAATGGCCTCCGTAGCTGTGTTAGCTTTTCCGCACCATCAGGCATGATAGTGTCTGAAGCTGCCCTGTCTAAACCAATAGACAACGTTTCTGTTATGTCTTTAAGACCCTACAAGTGAAAGAAAGAATCATTGAGCACATTACAAGAAACAAATTTCAAATTAACGAATACAGTAGGATACCATATACTAAGGATATAAATGCAACATTAAAGCATATTAACATATTTTACCCAGACACTTTGCCAATAGGAAAATAACAGTAGAAAACAGAGTACAAGGTAGAAGAATACCATCACATTTGGAGCTCCTTTAAACGTGATCATATTAGGGGACTTCCCCGAAATTTTCAGTTGTTCCTGCTGAATATTTACTAATTAATATCATATCATCATCTCAACAAGAACACAAAAGATATAACTAGAAAGCAAGCACACACAAGAAAAATATCTGAATGTGTTGTAATACTGTAAGCTAAAAGTTAGCACTAAATATTTCATGCTAATATAGGTTTCTCCTTGTTACATCAAAACTCTCAGCAGATGAGTGATAAGCCAGTCTCCAGACCATATATAATAATATATTTGAATATTCAGCAGCAAATTAAAAGGAAATTTGAGTGTGACAAACCACAAATGTGAGTAAGATCAGAACAGACAAATATAAGAAATAAACTCCAACCTGCAAAAGTTCAGGCATTTTCTGGCCTTTTCCATGTACAAAGTCAATAAGATATGCCAATCCATAATTTGCATAATCCTGCAACCACACAACTAAATCAGTTCTTTAAGTGTACCAACTGGTGTAACTATTTTAATACTAAGATCTTAAGTGCATACCAACCAAATAATTCTAGCACTTCAATTCTTTACACGAGGAAGAGATGTTCCAAATAAAAATAAATAAAAATGTTCAAGAATTAGATATTCAGCGAGGACATGAAAAAGTTTACCTGCTTAGAACTCAATGTAGTCAACCTTTCATCCTGAAAAGGCATAACTATACAACATAAGAATACATCAAAATTTGATGCACACAAGTACATGCATGGTCACAGGCACAAATATAGCTAGTGTCAAATAATACAGCTAGCCAATTTGGGGGAAAACACAAATATATTATTTTGATACAACTTAGGTTAGATATTTTCATTCAAATGAAAATCAAATAATCAAGCCGAAGCATCATCGTAGGTCTATTCTAGCAAGACAACCATGACGACAATCAACTGGCCAAAGCAAGAAAGTGAACACATTACATACCATTTGTTCCACTGTTTGTTGCAAGAAACCCAAGTCCTCATGGAGACTAGTTATAGTACTTCGAACTCCAGCAACCTGTGAAAGGTGAATCACAACCACAGATTTGTTTGCTTCCCATGATGTTTATAAATTATAATAAAAATGGATATGGCATTAATAAACTTGGTTTCAGTTCCTTTATCCTGAACTACACAGCTGATTTAAAAGAGATTGCCAGCCGACCTTATGTAACTTGTAAATAGATAGGCATCTATCAAAAACAAGTCCTGAATATTTCTAGACTGCGTGTAGATCCTCAATTAGTAATGAAAGAAAACTCAGTAATTTGCTTATAGTAACTATATAAGGCTTTCCAAGTTAAAAATTCTAGATTAAGAATTTTAAAAAGAATGATTTTTGAGATTGGAAGATTTTTATGATTGGATAACAGGTTAGCTGTCAGTTTAAAAATTATGATTGAATTTATTGAGGAGAATTAATATAGCTGGTTGAAGTTGTATGGTGAAAAGGTGTATATTGTGAGAAATTGTAAAGATACAGTAACTGGTCTTTGGCAGAATATAGAGATTAATTAAAAAAAATGTTGAATGTTTTGCCCTGAATAGAAACTGTCAGGCTTCCAAAAGAGGTATAGAAGGAGGGAAAGTATGGAACATATCTAATATTTACAGAACGTGATATTCCACTACTAACCAAGATTCAAGATTTATATTCCACTACTAATGAATAAGAATAAATCAGATGATATGCATGTGAGCATCTTCATTAGTGGTCACTGATAGGGATGAGACGACATCCCAATGAAGGGTTTTGCTATAACTACCACAGTATTCACTAACATAGATATCCATCAAAACTGAGTGTTAAAGTCAGTAACTTTAAAAGAATAGTTGATCCATTTGACTGGAAAGAATGAATAAGTAAGCACCAGCTCTATGATAAATAGAAAAGGAATGTATGTAAGAGCATTTTAAATTTTTGCCAGGAATTCTTCATAATTGCATCATTGAATGCATTTGATGCCACTACGAGTGTAAGCATAAATTTTTATGTGACAAAAGACATACCTCATCCTTTGTTGACCGGGCCAAATCAATCTGCTTGAGCATTTTGTCATCTAAATTCTGAATTCTCTGGATCAAATGCTTCTTGGCATCCTGCCATCATCACAATTGACAGGATATTGTACGAGTAAAAATCTTATTATATAATTTACGTACTATTTTTCATATTTAGTCTTCCAAACAGAACAATCCCCCGCACTTATTAGGGACAACATGCATTTTAGTATACTAAAATGTATAAGTCGACTTTATTGGTGATGAGTTATATCTCTTGATCTGTCCCGTGTTCTAATAAAAATAATAATTTCAGACTAATTATTTGTAATAGGGAAGACCGTTTCTTCTTCAGAATCCAAAGTTACCTACAGAATGTAAGCAACTCTTTTCGTTTCTCTTTCCTGTGTTAAAAAAGTTGTGCATCAATAGGTCCTTAACTAAGTGGTTATGGAACTTACTATCCCTTGATCACTGCTTACCCATCAAAATCTGGCCCAGCAGATTGAGGTGGTTACATTCCTGCATTTGGGAAACCTATATATTTATAAAGAGGCAATTTCATAAGGCACAACACTGCTACAGATGCTTATTATCTACCTTGATGATATTCTTTTACTGTTTTAAGGTGTTTGTGATCATGAGTCTACAAGCAATATATTTGTACTGACCCTTAAACACCATTTTCTACTACAATCCTACACTAGTCATCCTGTAATACAAATTAAAGCACAGTAGCAACTCCATAGAAATCAAAGTGAAACACCTTGGTTGTGAATCATACGAATGATAGATTATAATTAATCCAGTTGGACGAAGAACTTTTAAATTCTACATCAATGGGGTCTCAGTTTCCAGTGCAATAAGTAAGCAGTACCTAACAAACATAGTTACATAAAGATATAAAAAGAAAATGCCAAGCAATAAATGAACACTTACAGCAATCACATCAGAGGCATGTTGCAACTTTTTTGTTAAATCTCCAACAGCTTTTTCCATACTCTGTTTAGTCACGTACATAAGATCTGAGAAGGAAATGCCCTGTTATTGGAACGGAGAAAACAGAAATCAGAATCACAAGCAGTTAATTCAGAAATATTAAACGCATAAAATAAATTACAATAATTGTAGGGTGAATATCATCAACTTGCTACTTTTAAACGAGAGAAAATTAAGAAAAAATTATAAAAATACTGGAAAACGAGAAATACAGAAAATTTTCTTATCAACCATTCAATGAAATTATTCGAAGAGTGTGCAAGAATCAAACAAGAAACAGTTCCACACCTTCCACCACATGTAACCGTAACCCAGAGCACCCACGGCGGCAGCTGGAACGATAAGAGATGATAAATTACCTGTCAAAATAGGGAACAAACAATTAGAAAAGCAACGCATGGATCATACAAAATACGCCTACATCTGCACAACACACATCAACCTGTTGACATCCTACATATGAATAGCAGAGAATCATAAAAAGTAGAACAAGCCATCTTAAGTAACAGCAAAATTAGATAGTAGAATTGAATATATTACTTTGTCCAGAGCCCCCATTCAGTACTGTGATTGGTCTACTTGATGTTAATTGCCGAACTTCATTTGCCAGACGACGCACCTGTAGCAAAGTCAAGCAACATTTCGGTAATAAGAAAATTCAAATTCTCCTCCCAGCTCATTTCATAAACAAAAGACTCTGAGACATGTTCACCCAGTTCATTACCTGAGCAGCTATTGCATCAGCATATTCACTTTCACCTTCCTGATCCCCATTTTCTAATCCTTTCACCAGCACCTACAACCCCAAAAATAGAGAAATTGAACACCATCAGCATACATATATACACAAATACACATATAATATAATATATATAAGCAATATCCAAAGTTATTAAAAAAATAATAATACAGCTTTCGGGCTGATAATAGGCGAATAAAAAAAAAGGAAAATTTAATTCACGAGGACTATAGAAAATACAAGATGACCACCATATGTAGCTACAGCATCACACAATCATACCGAATTCGTGGGAACCAAAGGTATTTGCGGTCACGCACGGCCACTGATAAACAGAAGAAGTTAAAAACGAATCTTCCCAAACCCTACCATAGGTTAAAAACGAATATTCCAAAATTCCATCACCACTACTGGTTTCATAACACAGCCTCCTCAACTTCGACAACAACGTTACAAAATCCATAACTCAAATGAAAAACGAACAGAAAAGCAATCGCACAAAATTTATCACGCGGATTTCAAAAAATTGAAGTTAAGAGAGAGATGTAGAATATTACGACGAGAAAAAGGAGTGGTGCTGGAAATACCTGAAGGTTGCCGATTATATCGGACAGTTTGCCGTTTTTGATGAGGACGGTGCCGGTGTAACCTGAAGGAAGAGAGTGAAACACAAAAGTGAAAAAAAAAAAGTACCTACCGATATGCTATTAAGAGAGAGAGATAGAGTGAGACAGAGGTACCTGCTCCAGCGATGAAGAGGATCTTGGAGATCCCAATTCCGCTTTGCATAGCCATAGCCATGGCGAGAGAGAAAAGTGAGGAAGATTCGTTGATCAGGTTCGTCTGCTCTATAAAATGCTTTCACTACTGACCCAATACGAGAACGAAACCGCCTTCCAAACGACTTCGTTACGATTTTATATATATCTACTCTGTAGCCTATAATAAAAGTTGAAACACTCCATACACCTCCAAATTTTATTTTATTTATGTCTTTAGATAACTAATTAAGATATTTTATTTTTGTTTCTTTTTCGGAAAATATGAGAAACTGGAATGATTATCCCATTAAATTGAAATTTACTTTTTCATTTTTCAAAATCATGTGTCCTATATTTATTTTGTTTTTAATTAAATATCATTAGTTAACATATTTTAATTTTAACAAACTTAAAACATCTCAATTTTCGAAAAAATTGTTTTATTTAAAATATAATGAAAATATTAATTGTTATCTCAACAAATTCGAGATGATTTATTTCAAAATATTTGTTTCCATCTTATGAGTAGATGCATTTTAAAAGTTAAATCTTAAGATTTGAAAAATCATTAGTTTTAATTTCTCAAAATATCAGATATATTCTCGAGATTTTATTAACAAAAATTGTTAAATGTTCATTCCCTATATTAACTATTCAGTTTTTAAAAAAATATTATTATGGGTTAGGTACTATTTTTATTTAACCCGGTATAAAGTTAAATGTTACCCATAACTCTGCTTTGTCGATTGTTTTATTATGATACCATTTTTTTAATCTAAGTTTAGGGTTTCAGATGTAAGAGAAAAATAATGTTCATGATGTCAAATCGGATTTAAATCATTTTTATATATTGTTCGATATTTTACTAGTTTAAATTTAATAAAATAGAATGTTTTATTATTTAAAACAAATAATTTATTGTATAAAATATATTATTATAATCTCACAAAACATAAAACTATAAAAATATAACATTTATATATTTAAACTAAACTCAACAACTTCTATATAAAAACTAACAACCGTAAAGCTCCTTGATATCTTTCACTATTTTGATTGATGGTTTCTCCTCTTTTAGTTTGTCTCTAAACTTGTAACTTCATATGCTCTCATTTAATAAGTGATCATCACAAAAGTAACAGACGAACAACACAAAAAAGCACAAAACACACAATCACAATAGGGTAAGATAGTATACATAAAAAATTTATTCTAAAAGAGTAAATCTTGTCAATTTCATACCAACATAAGTAAAATATATATGTATATGTACATCAACTAGTTGACACTAAAGTCAAATATCTAGATATATGTCACTAACATAGAATTCACTAGTGGCATTCACCTGTGATGGTTCCTAGACTCTGCAAAGTCTAACCTCAATGGGTTATCACCCAACCACACACTAGGTAAATTAAACAAGTTCAAAGACTAGAATCTCATGTGACTCTCACCACATAATTTATTATACTCTATTTGAGTGTGAATGATTATTATAATTTATGACATCTCCTTACTAACATCTTCTATGTCAAGGCATACACTAAGATTACCATCATAAAGAATTTCCCTTGAAACTCCTTAAACACAATCATCTTACATGCTCACAATATCATTCCTATATCAATTATCAATCATAAAACAACAAACATAATATATTAATCCAAACAAAACAATTATAAAGAAGAAAAGAAAAACAAGGCCAACAAAGGAAATTGGTTTAGCACCATTTGCCTCGCAATAAGTGGCACCTAGTGGTACAATCTACCGCTCAATGTCCTGGAGCTGATATGCTCTCAGACCTGTAGTGAACTTTGGAGCTCAGCGCGACCTAGATATCGTTTAACGTCAACAATGCACAAAAAGTTACGCTTAGCAATGAAAACTGACATGCTCACAACATCTTTCCTATATCAATTATTAATCATAAAACAATAAACATAATATATTAATCCAAACAAAACAATTAGAAAGAAGAAAAGAAAATAGGGCCAACAAAGGAAACTGGTGCTTAATGCCATTTCCCTCACAATAAGTGACGCCTAGTGGTACAATCTATCGCTCAATGTCCTAGAACTAAAATGCTCCTAGACCTGCAGTGAACTTTGGCGCTCAGTGCGACCGTTTAACATCAACAATGCGTAAAAAGTTACGCTCAACAATGAAAACTGACGCTCAACGCCACATTAGTTCACAACAGATAAATTTTATGCATTTACGTGAACTCATGCCTAATTTACTGCTCAAATTGGTATTCCCCCAAAATTCTTTGGTTCAAAATATTTTTAGCACATGGAAAGGAACATCAATTCGTTCAATTGATCTGATCCTAAGTTTCCCAATCAACATAAAATTCCATCAGACCATTCAAGCATCAATATATATATATATATATATATATATATATATATATATATAAAAACAATACACATTAAACACATACACATCGACTTAGATTCATCATATGTCATCAAATCTCATTTATAATATTAAAATAATCAAATTTCACTATTTTTAAATCACAATCAATTCTAAAACACTATTTTCGAAGATTTTACATTTTAACTCTATACTATATTTATAAAAAACAACTTTTTCCTTTACAATTAAGTTTGATTTATTTGTAAAATGTTACCACTACTTCTTTTAGATAAAATTAAGAATGCATTTGATAAGACCCAACCTAGCTATTAGCTCTCGTGTGAGTAATTTATAGGTTAGTTTTTACCGATATAAAAGTGTTGGTCGATACTTTAAAGTGAAGCTATTAGATTATCAACATCAATTAACTTGTAGCATATTCAATTTTCATTTTATTACTACCTTTTATAATTTAATACAACTTTTATTATCTTTACTTTTTTTTACATATTACTACTTATTTCAATTTTAAATAAATAATTAATTATTGTACCATTTTTAATATTTATTAGAATATCTTTTAATGTTTTATTTCATTGAAATTAAAATATTTAGCTATAAATTAAAATAACTAATATATTACATGATGTTATATCAAAATTACACATAATAAATATTGCATCAGTGAATAAATAAAATTTAATTAATATTTATTCCATCAACTCTTTCAAATACTAAAAAAAATGTATATAACTCTTAAAAACATAAAAAGAGTACTAAAAGTTTAATTATTTTAATCCTAAAAAACAATTAACTGTTGTATTAATTTTAGTATAAGGTGGGTTACTTTTTAATCTTTTACACGTTGAAATAAAAAAGTTAACATCAAATTGAAGAAATTAATATTTTATGATACGATCTTATACAAAATTACAAGTAAAAACAAATCGAATCTAATGCTAATTTAAATTGAAAAATAAAATAAAATAAAAAATATGAAAATTAATAAAATATAATTTAATTAATAGTAATTATATGGTTTAAATACCTTTTTCGTCTTCATTTTCGTAGTGTTTGTTGCAGATAGTCCTCATTTTGACAGAATGTTTTAAAATGGTCATCATTTTTTACCGAATGTTTAAAATGGTCATCATTTTCGTAATTCGTATTTTATTTAGTATTTTTATGTGATGCCGTTTAAATCAGTAACGGAGCATTGTATGTACAAGTGGCACTATTTGTATTACATTGCATTAGGGTGTGTTACGTGTACTGTACAGATGGCTAATTAATTTTGCAATTAGGGCTTGAGTTGGATTAGAGTCGTGCTCTTCATCGTTGGAGGCAATTTCTTCATCTTCGTCTTTCTTGAGCTCAGATTTGCAGAAGAAATTTTCATTTCATCGTTGGATTGCAGTCGCACATTTTATTTCAATTTTCCAATTAATCATCATCAATGAAATAAGTGGATTTAGGATTTTCTGGGTTGTGTTTGCTCGTGGGTTAGGATTTTCGTAATTCTATTGTGGGGTTTGTTTGTGCTTGGATTGTTGTGATGTTCTGCATAGTTTCTAAATTACCACACCTGTACAGTACACGTAACACACCCCAATGCAATGTAATACAAACAATGTCACCTATATAGTGCTCCGTTATTGATTTAAACGACGTCACAGAAAAGGACCAAATCAAACACAAATTGTGAAATTGAGAACCATTTTAAACATTCAGCAAAAATGATGATCATTTTAAACATTCTGTCAAAATGAGAACCATCCGCAATAAACACTACAAAAATAAGGACGAAAAATGTATTTAAACCTCATTTAAAAGTAAAACACTTCCCATATAACTTACAAATTAATTTTCATATTAAGTCTTTGAAGAAGAACGATAGTGGGATACATAATTCTGCTACAATAAAATATGCTTTTGACAAAGATTATAAATGAAAAAAATGATACTTTAATAAAGTTTGTTTTACCAAACTTTAACAAATTACCAATTTAGATTGACAAATTATGTTTTAACGAACTTGACAAAATTTTCATAAATAAAATTAAAATAAATAAATTTTTACTTTTAACTAAAATAAAAAAAATGTACTTTTTTTACCCAAATGAGTAATTTGTCAAAAGTTATTAATTTTTTTTTGTTAAAGTATCATTTTTCAGCCTCTCGTATATATAAAGACAATATTTTGGTTATATTAAACCGTATAAAGATATGAACTCCTTAGCAACATTTTCCTTTCACCTTCAGCCTGATCCCCAGATTTTTCCAATACCTTTTCAGCAGCAACTACAACCCCATAAAGCAGAGATATTACACACTGTCACCATGCATATATATATATATATAAAATGTAATTTATCAGCGATATCTGGAGTAATAAAAAATTAATAATCCTGCTTCTCAAACTCATAATTAGACGTATAAACAAAAAAAAAAAAAAAAAACTTGACGAAGACTATAGAAATCACACTATGACCACCATATTCCTATTAGAATTTTTCGAGTTTTCAGACATTTTACAAATATATAAAAGAAAAATATGTTTGCTATTTTTCCTACCTATAAATTTTGATTGGTAGGTAAATTATTGTAAAATTTAAAAATTTACAAAAAATTTCATACAAAATTTCCAATGAAAAATATCTACAGCAAATTTTCATGAAAAAAAAAATCATAACAAAATCAATTTAAAAAATAGCAATACTTTTTACAGCAAATTTAAACTTCATTAATTTGCTTAAGAATCTTAAATTCATGAATAGTTTTTTACAAAAAAATAAATCTAACTACTTTTTCATGCAAAATTGAATTTGTAAATATATTTTGCTACTAATATTTTTGAAAAAAATTCCACAAGAATTCTTCTTAATAAATTAAAAATTATATAATTACTCTTCGAGGCTCAATACATATAACAAAACTGAGCAAAGATTTCTTCATGCTGAAGGACTTAACGAAACTGGATAGAGGAAAAAGTTTGCAATTTTTAACCACCAAACTCAACATTATAAGTGATGCAAATTAAGTTTTGGTGTACAAAACTAAAATTAATCTTGAATTTGACAATAGTAAGTAACGGGCCAATTGATAAGATACAATATTTGAAATACATACACAACTAACAGATTGAGTTATTAACTAGGGAAAGGATTTCATAACTCCATATATAAAAGAAAACGTAGACTAAAAATGACACATCATGTATCATAAATTTAAGAATTGGAGTATACAACATATATCAACCACAAACCAAATCAAAAGATTTTTTGATAATAGATTTCCCACATATCAAACTAATATATATATACTTCTGGAAAGCAACTAGCCCTATAGGAATTTATACCTTTTAGTTCCTAAAACCATATAACCTGTGTTTCAGGTTCAGAGATTACTAAAAAAAGAAGAAGTCAACTATTCAATCAAAGAGAAAGGTCAGGGACTTGGGTTGAGGGCCACAGAGAACTCACCTTTTCCATATTTGCTCACAATGGATGCAGCAAGGACAACCTGTTCAACAAGTGAAACAAAATTTTAACAGAGCATAAAGGAGGCCGAGAAGAGATAGAAAGAGAGAATTCCATTTGCCTCCATGTGAATTCTTCTTTTTCCTAGATAACATAATTTCTTGTTAAAATCAATTAGAAGAGTAGCCTCAATAGATAGATGTAATCAATTCAAAAGCCGTATCCCAGCCAGAGAGACTAGTTTTTGCAATCGTAATCACTACTTTCATGAAAAAACAACAAAGGAGTCAATTATAACAAACACCATTAAGATAAAAGATCATTAAATTTCTGACAAATAAATTGAGAGAATGGTGGTTTATCAATCATTAAGCTTGGGGCTTGTTAATGAAAAAGAAATTTCATGAAAGGAACCAAGACATATAATCTAAAATAGAAAAAATGGGAAAAGAAACAAATAATCCTTTCAATAATAATGCGATAAAACTGTCAATTTTGTCTTAATGTCGTAAATGGAAACTCCCATGAAAAATTAACATTAGGCCAAGGAGAAACCATAAAGATAGTCCTTTGTAACTTGGGGCAAAGAAACATGCTTAAAGACAGGCAATTCTTTTCATCCAATCCAAATATAAATATAATTGCATTAATTGCCCCAAAATTTTGAATTGAGTAGTGGATGCCCATTATTATGGGATGCCGCTAAGAGCCTTGCAGAAAACCTTCTTTTATTTTTTATGAAAGGAGAGAAAGACATGAAAGAATAGCATTAAAGATCATTAAAAATGGTACATCACATCTTGTTTAAAAGCCACTTTGTCAGGTAATTGATCACAGTGCATGCATATGCACTTATTATATGACTGGATCAGTGTGGCTATATGTTGCCTCTGTAAGCTTTTTTCTGTTATTGTTAGAAATGATTCCGGAATAATATTCGAATTATGCTGCAAGTTAGGTCGTACATCTGAATTTTGTATGTACGGCCAAGTGCAGCAACAAATGTAATTATTGAGGCCATCAGATTGTTAGAAAATGAGGTCCCAGTGTGAACAGACATAGATTGGTGGAGTGCAGGGGAAAGTAGATCTTTGGATTTAGCAGGGATAGAACCATGCAGTCATAGCAAGGATTGAAGATGCTATTTTGCTAAGTAATGGAATATATAAGACTGGTATATATAAGGGTGTTATTGATGGCTACTATACTGTCATTTACTGCAATAAGGGTTTGAAGAGCACACCAAATGATAAGAATATCATAATTAAAGTTCTGGAAGATAGTAAAATTAAGGTAAAAAACTGAATACCAATATAATAAGCAATGTAGGAAGTCAGAGGCTGAAACAATGGCACCAGAGTAAGTGGCCTAACTTACTCTTAATTAGATGAGATTCAAGCCTAAGCAACACTAAAGGGCTGAGGAGGTACTAGGATAAGAGACTTGGAAGAACTAGATGCTTGCTAATAGTTGGAAATGAGAAAATGTGTAGGCACTTAATTGTCATGCAGGTGATAGATTAAAACTAGATGTATAACAAATTGGAGTAGCTACAATGAGAATATAGTATAAGAAGTAAAAGAAGAAGTAAAAGAAGTGAAAATACAAAGAATTTAGTTGAAGAAAAATCAAATAATTAATGTTAAATAGTCAAGCAAATCAAACACGTCCCCATTTGTACATGTAGATTTGAAATGAATAGCTAAGCAAATTGAAACCGGTAATCTAATTATTGTACATGCTCCGTACCTTTCCACCTCATTGAATACAAGTTCAATAAATCTCAGAAGTTGCCAGCATATACCACAATTATTCTGAACCAGAAAGAAAACATGTTATGTATATGGCAAAAGGCACAATTAGAATGAAAAAGGAACAAGTAGGATATCGTTGCTTCTAAGTTTTAAACAGAACAGTTCTAGTAACTGCCTTATGCTTTATCAGTGCTCCAACTTTGCCTCCAATATTTCAATAACCTGCCATAATCATGAATAAATTCAAATGTCATAAAATTCAAGTGCAATCGATTGTATAGGTTTTTTAATACTCAAGAGTCACTACTAGCACTAATAATAATTAAACGCACACATCCATCAAATGGCTATAAAACTTCCCTGCATTGCCAATAAGTTGTACCTATAACCAAAAAAATTGTACTCTCTGCAAATTCAAATGAAATTTTTTATATAAAATAATATATTATATAAAATTAAAATCAAAGTAATATAATAACTAGAGAATAAAATATTAAATATCATCATCTTCCATATGGTCACTATCTTCTTCATTCTCATTATGTCTCATTATGTCTAGATGATGAAGGTGGATGGGAAGAAGATGCCACATATCCTGCCTCATTCACAAGTAATTTATAACGCGATAATGCTTAAGCTTTCAAATGCATGGCCACCTAATCGAGGGCACAGGTCAGAAGAAACATTGCATTTCGACAAAATGAAAGAATAGTCAAATTACATCAGCAACATCAAATTTTAATCAGCAATTAGCATGCTTTTTTAGTCACACTGCTACATGCTCCTAACAAACAAACAAACATACTAACATACAAACGTAGCCTTTCTTTACCTAACAATTATAATACTCATTTGAAGGCCTTAGCATAGCCAACTGATCCAATAGAACTTAGCAAGTCACATACAATCCTTCAGATTCATTGAACATACTTAAGTCGTGTGTCATAAAAGTGCTAAAGCTATAATTTGACAACACAAACATAATATCTTCTCCTACAAAGTGATTTATGGGTAAAGTGTTGTGAATGTGACTCAATTACGTGCTCGACAAACAGCAACCAAATAATAAAGTTTATGCTATTTTAATGAGGAATAACATATTGTACAACTATTTAGTTAGTTGAAGTCACAGGTAGCCGAAGGTAGAATATATTGCATAAACCCCAAAAGCCAATGCCCCTAACACTAAGCTTTGTTGTCACATGCATTCCCAAACCCTTGAATCTCAACAAATATCTTGTAAGACTGTTTGATAGACCATCATGTCTAGCACTCGTGTCTTTCTTTTTCTCATGTTCACCCTTTTCCATTAGCAATTGAATGTTGCTACAGTACCAGAATTTTGCCATTTCACATCATTAAGTTGAATGGTAGCCTACTTTAGATTCAATTTTATGACCCAAAAGAGTAAAACAGAACTACAAAGACAGAAAAATAAGTACTTATAAACTACAGTCTCACCAGTTGAGTGTGCAAGGTTCATTGCATTAGTCAAGAAAATGACACATACAAATATAGAATTAAAAACTAAAATACAAGTACCTTATATAAATATATGTAGCAACAGTTTCAGACAATCTTTCCAAATTCGTGGGAACCACAGGCATTTACGGTAACAGCCACTGATAAAGAGACGAGCTTGAAAACAAATCTTCCCAAACCCTACCATTAGCTAAAAATGAATATTCCAAAACTCTATCATGACCAAAAATAAGCTGTAACTAAAATTTGAACAGCAATATAGTAAAAGCAGAACCAAAATAAAATGTATATAGAATCATCATTGTGTGCAGATATCAAGTATGTACATTAAGGACCCTGAATTGTTAAAAAGTAACAAACAAAATTGCCATCATCATTCATACAAAAAAAGATGTTCGTACAAAACTTGCAGCAACAAAAAATATGCTCTAGATGGCTGTCTAGGACAAAATTGACAATTACAATAGCAATATATCTGAAATTTCTCACAGAATGCCTCTGTATCCGAACCTCTCATACAATCCCAGAGTTGAACACGTGTAGATCCAGTAAGGTATTGTAATGCCCCTTCTCAATTTCCTCATCTTTTACTTGATGAAGAACAAGGGTCTCAATAATAAGGTCTTCCCAATCAACATCGTCCACTACCATTCCTTTTCTCTTCCTCCTTCTTTCAGGACAAGAGCTATCTAAAGGGACAGGAACATCACCCAGATTAGCATCTAATGGTTGCATAATTCGTTTTATGCGCAACTTAGCAGCATTGATTTTCTCCTTCCTGATTTTACATTTCAACAGACCATTGACAAACGATGGCGGCATTGTATCCACACCAACATCCTTCTCCATTAGTTCTTTAAGCATAAGCTTCTTGCTCAATTCAGATTTTCCATCCCACCACTCCCTACACTCCAGAATATCAAATTGAAAAATAAACCTTTTCCGAGCATTTCCACTCCCTCTCAATGGCTCAGCACAACGATTTTGATCTAAGAACTTCTTATACATCACAGACAAGCATTCAGTGGAAATCTGCATCCTGTCAGCATGCCCAACACTTTTACTCTCCAACGAAAAATACTGTAAATCCTTACGCGAAGTCACACCATCAACGCCGTATTCAAATTCATTGTCATGTCTCAAGCATTCAGCAACCACATCCTCCAAGTCCACCGCAGCTTGATCAAGGCCCTTCCTCTTCTCCTGAGCCTTCCCAGGATTCAACATAACCTTCCTCTCCATATACCGAATCACCAAAGGCGCATTCTTAATAATGTTTTTAACAGTAACATCCTTACCCCAAGGCAACACCTGCGCAGCCTTCACAAGCGTCTCAAGCAACTCCTTATATCTAAGCCTACAAGTCGAAACCCTAGCATGAACCTCCTTAGCCAATTCCTCCATCACCACCACGACCCCATTCAACTCCGCCACAAACACCAACACCGCCACCACCAGCGGAAGGGGCCGGCGGCCAGTGCTCAAAAACCACTTCACCGCACATTGAATCAAAAACACCCCCTGCTTCCGCATCCTCTCAATCACACCCCTCTCAACAGAGGAAAAAAGACTCGAATTTTTAATTGTCCGTTCCAACGAATGCACAATGTCAAACTCGGGAAAATCAGGTCTCAGATCCAAAAAATCAACAACACGCTGAATCATCCTACCAATTTCATACACGTCGCACCCCACCGTGGAGGCAACCTCAGCCATGGGCAAGGGTCGGTCCTCCCTCCGCATGACAACATACGCGCACGCGCCTACGAGCACGCGGAACCACTCGCCCTGGCCAAACTCACCATCGGTGACGGTGTTCACCATGCTCCTGACGTCACCGTTCTTGGAAGATAACCCTAGACTGTAGGTTACTTCCTCGATGGTGCTTTTTGCGGCAAAGTGTTTCCTCTCTCTGTAAGAGTATACGCTGCCGGAACCGGCGGTGCCGACATGGATGAAGGTACCCTGGGGACCATCGATGCCGCCGATTTGGGCTTCAAATTGGTCGAATTGCTGAACGCAACCGCAAGAAGAACATATCAACGCGCCAGATTCATCGTCGCGGATGAATGAGCTTTTGCCACAGTAGCTGCAAGAAGAAGGAGACATGAAGCCCCTCGTTCAAAAGAGTTTTACAAATTTAATTAAATTGAGTATATATACATAACCCTTTTCAATCTAGCAAAGTATGTAAGGAAAATAAAATTATTTATAAACAACACACCGTCCTTAAGATTTAATTATATTTTATTTAATTAATGTAAAAAAAAACATTATTCATACTATTAAAAATATATTTGTAAATATAATTCTATAAAAGATAATTACTATGCTATAATAATGACTAATATAATGTATCAATAAACTAATATTTTATAAATATTAAATATAATATTATAATTATACGATATTTAATTATTAAATTATACATATTTATATAAAATATAATATAGATATGTGGGTTTAATTTAAATATATATCTGTGTGTGTCTCAGCTGAGAAGACTAGGAGATTAAGGAGAACAAGATGTCCCACATTGTTCACGCTCACCCCTTAAAACACCTCTCACTACCCTTCCACTCTTTGGTTCCTCCCAAATTCATTGTTCCTTTGAATCGGAACTCTTCTTTCATTTCTCCAACTTCACTCTCTGTCAGATGTAACCACTCCAACCTCATGGAACCATTCCCACCACTGCCACAATATCCTTCAGGTTTATTCTTCAACTTAACTCCAAAATTCATCATTTTTCTTTGAAGACTCGAAGTGGAATAATGGGTGTTTGTGTTTTCAGTTGCAGAATTGCCGCAAAGGGTGTTCGCAGATTACTCCGTTTATACAGCGAGGGGTGTGCTCACCTTGACTCCTAGACCTCCGGATTTTGAATCAAAAGCTGTATGCTCTGATATCTGAGATTCTGGTGTTTTGTGTGTTTTAATGTGAGTGAGTGAAATGCTTAGTTATGGCAGACGGCTTTGGTTTTTGTTTTTGCAGTCTGGGGCGTTTGGGGTGTCTAGGGATGGTTATATGTTGCTCCAGTTTGCTCCTTCGGTTGGTACTGAAGAATCCATATATGATTGGAACCAAAAGCAGGTAACTTAATATTCTTACTGAGTCTAATAATTAGGTAACTGGCATGGGGTTCATGTCTTTGTAAAAACAATATTATAATTAAGATACTGAAATTTTTGTTTAGTCCACTTTTTAGGTTCCTTAACCATGGTAAGATAAAATTGAGATAAATAAAAGAGACTATATTTAAGATTAAATTGAGGGAGCTTCAAAACTCTCCTCATATGCTCTCATATTTATATTGGTAGGATTTTGAAAGAATGTATATAGGGATAATGATCAAAGATCAATCATAGATACTTAGGTACAAAGATAGGTACGACTAATAGGTACTACTATTTTCCCAATACAACTACTTCCTAACTATATTTAATGCTTATTCTAAGACTCTCCCTCAAGTTGTAGCATACAAGTTGTATGTACCAAACTTGGAACAAATAAAATCAATTTAAGATCCCCTTAATGATTTTGTTAACAAATCTGCAAGTTGATCATTGGATCCAACAAACTCGGTACAAATTTCCTTGGAAAACAATTTTTCTAGTACGAAGTGACAATTAATTTCAATGTGTTTAGTTCTCTCATGGAACACCGGATTGGAAGCAATATGGAGAGCTATGTAGTTGTCACAATACATCTTCGCTGAATCTTACAAAAGGTAAGTTCTTGAAGGCATTGTTTCACCCATATAACTTTACAAGTAAGAGATGTCATTGCCCTATACTTAGCTTCAGTTGTTGATTAAGCGACTACATTTTGTTACTTACTTTTCTCAGAAACAATATTTCCTCCAAGGAAAACACAATATCGCGTAGTAAAACGTCTGTCCATTGGGGATCTTGCCCTATCGGCATCACAATACCGAAAGATTTGAGTATTACCTTTTATCTTCATATAACAAACCTTGTCTTGGAGATTTTTTGAGGTATCTTAGGATACACATGACAACATTCCAATGGTCAACGCAAGGATCTTGCATAAACGGACTAATTACACCAATTGCAAAGAATAGATCAGGTCTAGTAATACTAAGATAAATAAGCTTTCCAATCAATCTTCTATATATTTCTGGATCAGAGAAAGATTCACCTTTTTTATATTGATAGGATTCTGATACAATGTGTATAGGGAAGATCAAAGATCAATCATAGATACTTCGGTACAAAGACAGGTATGACTAATAGGTAATAATATTTTCCCAATACAACTACTTCCTAACTATATTTAATGCTTATTCCAACAGATAATATTACCTTATCTTTTTAATGAGTAATTTAGAAGACACATGTATGTGGTGGAGATGTTAAATCTTTCTACTGTTATGTTAGTCTTTTACATTTTCGTTAACTTTCCTTACTAAGGTAGGTTTGGTGTCTTGCTAAAATAAGTGAGCGTCCGAGAGGTGCTTGGGCATTTCTGTCTACTTAATGTTTTGGTTTCTCTAAAATATAAGGACTTGTTATGTATTCTTGTGAGTGTGCTACACCAACTCCATTAATGCATTGTGTGGATAAATACAACCTGTTGGACTGGAAAAATTAGTATATTGTCCCAGACCACCGTGTGTGCATGATCCCCAAGAATATTCGTGTCACATAAAAGATTTTCAATTTACGGAAGAGAGTTAACAACACTCAATTACATGTGACCTGACCAGGGTGATCCTAGACAAGTAATAATTTCTCATTAGATCTTGTTTAAAATAAATTTAGATTAAGACAGTGGGGAGTGTTGTTTTTAGGAACTTTGGATTTCTTGGAAAATACGCTCCCATTTGTTATACTTTAGGGGTCTTGCCTAGGTGGTTCAAGATTAGTATGTTTTTGCTCTTCAAATGTACAAATGTGTTGTTGACATCGGTTTGAGTGGTTACTTAGAGGCTACGTGGTATGCCATCTTTTTGTGTTTCACTTTGGTGAAACTTGAGTTTTGATTAGTTTAAAATTATGCTAATTAAATGGATAATGCTGACAATTAATTTGTTGTGTGTAACAAATTAGAGGTGGTGTTAAACAAAAAAATAATGTATCGGGAGAAAGCGGTGCAGTGGTTGGACTTAAGTCTGAAACTTGAAGTTGAAGAAGAAGTTCAGGACAAGGCCGTTATGTAAAGCTGAAATGAATTAAATTAAGGAAGTTTAAATTTTTGTTTTTGAACGAGACTTGAATTAGACATTATCAAGTACATAATAAATTTTATATATGGTCTCTTTTCTCTTGCCATCCTATCACTAACAAGAAGCTACTCATCATTCATTGCATTGATGCTTCTGTATGTTTGCCATTGCCAGTTCAACCGATTGGTTTTTTATCCGTTCTTTGAGAAAAAAAATAAAGATATGATTTCATTGTTCCTATGAGACAGTGTAGTTGTTAGAACTACCCATAATGACATATGCAAGGAGTGTGCTCATGTTTAATGTCAAATCTTGCAATGCACTATGCCTCAATTTCTCTCTGGCCTTCTCTAAATAAGACCACTTGTGGGCTTCCCACAAGGCCCCTGATGAGGCCTAAAGAATGAGTGGGCTCCATGAACCACTACGCCTTAAAGGTAGTAAGACTAGATGGGGAAAAGTGTATGTGAGAAAGAAGAATCGGATGGTTGAGGTGGCATGACTTTGGGACAAAGCAGTTAGATCAAAGAGAAGGATATTTTGGTGAATGGAAATCCTATTTGTATTCGGTTTTGCTGTTAGTTAAGGGAGAGGGATTTTGGTAAAAAGGGGAGGAACTGCTTGTGTTGCTGTAGAGGAGCATAGCTCTGGGCAGTGGGATTTGTTATCCTTCTGTATTCTGCTTTCATTAACAGAATAATACAAACATCTGTGTTTACTTCATTTCTTTCTTTTTTTTTCTTGCTTTTGATGTGTGGGATTTGTAACAGCCGTCCATTGAAGGAAAGCAATGTGATTTCATTGGAATTTATGATTCTGTTGAACATAGAACATGAGGTAATGTTTCACTTTGCTTGAATGCAGGTATTCTCACTTTCGGTAAGTGAAATGGGGACTCTAATTAGCCTTGGTGCAATGGAGTCTTGGGAATTTTTTCGTAAGATTTCTAAGGCGAAAAGGTATTTTCTTTCTCTGTGGATTCATCTGTATTAACAAATAACTACATGAGTGTCCTCTGCACCTGTTGAGTTCGTTTTTTTTTTTTGTGTGTTATGCCATAAGTAATGACTGCTGTGATATCATCTTTTAAAGCATTTTGAAAATTGTATTGTTATGCAGCAATGGAATTGAAGTCAGAAAAGTTTTGAAGGTGGAACCACTTCTGGATGCTACTGGTCACTCATTTAGCTTAAGTAATTTTCTTTATTCATAAACTTCTGTTGCTGTTATTGTGTCAATTTGATTTTACTTTCCTGCCATCTTGAAGTTGTTGGGATACTCTGCAGTGCACTTATATTGATTCAGTTCACTGTTTTGTGTAAACTTCTACTCGAATCTTAGTAATGCAATATTTTAACAGCAATTAGTCTTGATGTTCTCACTTTAAGGAATAATTTTGCTTACCCATTTTTAAGCCAATACCTGAAATATAAAGGAAAAATATTAAATTCTGCAAATATTTACTTCAGTTCTGACTCTGTTATGTCAATTTCCTAAGGTGTTTATAAAAAACCTGCGAACATGGAGGAAATTGAGGAAAACATCTATCTCCCTATTACAAGAGCACAGCTAGCAGTTTTAAGGTCAATTTTCAATGTATGGTTTCTCATTCTCTCTCTTTCCTCTAGTAGTTGAATATTCATTGTCATGATCCTATTATAATTTGGAATAAAAAGTGCCTGGTTATGTTTATTGAATAAAGTGATATATCATTTAGGAACAGGAGGTTGTACAACATTTCTTTTTCTTGAATGAATCTAAATTTTCTTTATGCAATCTGATTCATATTTTGATTGTACTTTTGCTGCTTTTCTATGCAGTATATCGTGCCGTACCTTCTAGGTTGGAATGCATTTGCAAGCACCATAAAGCCAGAGGTATATAGTCAAGTGAACAGTGCCAACCCCAGATACACTGCAAACAATGAATGGAACAGATAGTGATCATCACTTCAGCAAAACCCTATGCTACCTTCTCAACTTTGAAATGTGTTGAATCTTTTCATTCTGATAGCATAGAGTTGTTTGAGAAATTTTGAGTATCATTGTTAGAACACTCATTTTTAATTTAATTATTTATTTTTATTCCTTTCCTTGTTTTTTGTTCTTTGGCACTTACTTTCTTCTTTTGTTTTTGAATTCGATTAGAATTTATTGACAGTGTAAATATTTCATCAAATCATGGATTAATAGATTCAAATTCATATATTGCTGAAAAACTATATTCAAGAGAGGGCTTGCTGCATTTTTGATAATCAGAAATGCAAATAAGCAATTTTTATAGCTGTTATGCTGGTAAGTAATATCTGGTAAGATTGAACGATCGTAGGATATGTTTTTCTCACAGTGATAATCGATTATCACAAAGGTTTTTTTTCCAAAATCAGTTTTAACTGAGATAATTGATTATTATTAAGAATAATCGATTATTCCAGTAAATTTTGAAAATAAATAAAATTCTCTTGGTGTTCTATTGTTTGGATTTTGTCTTTTTGATTATTGATCTACTAATTTAACTATCTCAACTAACATACACATATTACAAGACTTTAAATAATTAAATTCTTAAATCTTCAATTAATTTCTTGAATTGAAACATTTATTTAGTTTTCATGTATTATCATCAAGTCTTCCATATTTTTTCATAAGTCATCATCATCAAAATCTTTTATTGAAGAAAGATGTTCATTATTTTTTGTCAACATATGTTATTTTGTTCCATTTGTCTTCATCTTGTTAGTATATATAATATACTGCCTTTGCTTTTCTATAAACGGTACATATTTGATTCAATGAATTATTTATATTTTCCTTTCCTTGATAATTTAACAATATCTAAAATAAATTTAAAGAAAACTTTACTCAAAGTGCCATGCTGAGTTTATTTTACTAATATATATGACTTCATTTTTATAAAAGCTAATAACAAATACTTTTATGCCAATGAACTTTTTTTTTGTTAATGAACCTAAATTTGAAGAGTAGTATTCTGACTTTGGACCAGCTCTGATTCGTCTAACAGGTTTGCTTTAGTTTATTATCTATGAATAAAGTAAAGAAGTTAATCTGGACGCAACGTTGGGCAATAGGAGGTTGAATTGAAGAAGAATATTGTCAAGAAAGCCAATATTGTATGGGCTCATGCTATATTCTCCCATGTTTATTCTATATGCCCTTTCTTTCAACCCTTTTTATGATGCACAAATGTAAGTGCTAAATGGAATCTCATACATGAAAAGTCTTTGATGTTCAAATTTCAAATAACTGAAAAAGGACTTGAAGATGCGACAGGGATGCAACTAAAATGTTTTCAATTAATAATTATTAATTTCTGCTACTTTCAAAGTAGGCTTTTAGAACAAAAATATACTCTTCTACAATTAAATATTTAAAATAATTGAAATTTAATAAATCGAAAATCATCCTATTCTAAAATATATTTTCCATTTTACAAATTAATTAACAATATAGTAAGAGCATTTTATGCAAGGATCACAATATAGATAGAAAAATATATATATATAAAAAAATATATATATATATATATATATATATATATATATATATATATATATATATATATATATCTTTGCTAGAGTGAGATGAATCGAATCAATATTGAATTAATTATGAGTTACGAAGATATGTAAAAAAAATTGAGAAAAAAAAAACAAATAATGACATACATTTCTAGAAAAGAAGAAATTTCCAGATATTGTGAGAAATAATTGAAGATTCGAGGTATTATGTTGAGGAAAATGATTATTAAAAGACATTTAAATTAAAGAAGTCTACTTTAAGATATGTTCAAGAAAGTTCAACAAATATGAGAGAACATTAATTTGATGAAAATGGAATTAAGATATTGACTAAGTAATTATTGGAAGAACAAGTTGGAGTGGTTAGAATGGTTAGAAGGACATTAGTTTCAAAAGAAAAATCATACAATACATACTTAAAATCATCTCGCGTAATGTACTCTGAGACCATATCGACCTATACATTCATGATCATCTCATATTTCTTGATATTATATTATATTGTGTCGTATATGATTGAGGTAATCTCAGGACAGCAGTACATTATGTCAGTAAGAACTTTATGACCAAGGTTTGTAAGGATCAACTGTAATTAGCAAATTTTAAGAGTTAAAACGTGATAAGCAGCATTAAAGAAATTAATTAAGGTAATTATCTCTATGATGCAGGTTGAATCAGGTCAAAGTTTATAAGTATAATATAAATAACATTATTCACGAGATCTTCAGTGACATACTCTTTATTACAATATTTATTATACATCCTTAATTTTTGATTTGAATATCAAAGTATCTTGAAACAGTATCCGTAATATTAATGAGATTATTAGTTGACCTTTATCTAAATTATTTTTTAGTTGATGTTACGGAGTAAACTTTAAGTCTTACTTAATTTTATAAAATCAACTTGTAAGGCAAATTTTGCATTCACTTATATTCTATAATTTTGTCTTGTCATATTCATCTCAAGAATAAAACTAGATATTAATAAGTAGTCAAATAACGGTCTAATAATGAGTGAAATAATAAATTCAACAAGTAAAAGATTTTGTTAGAATAGATTCTAACTCATGATTCTGATACCGTATTTTTTTTAACAACAAATAACTCCTTATATATTATAATATTAAGTCAAAATTATTAATTTATACGGTGATAATGAATATTTTCTGTTCAATATTCACACACATTGTAATCACTAGCGGAAATCCAAATGTTATGAGTTGGCTTTCATTCATATCGTCTTAATTTATTTAATTAAAAATCTAATATTTACATTTATATAAATTTTAGCTTTCAATCGTTAATAGATATACATGAGTGAATGATTCGTTCGTGAATAATTATTAGTATATATATTTTTGAAATAAAAGTTTAATTGAGTTAGTTTGTAGATTAAGAAAGGACATAGAAGTATGATGTGTCACGGAGATTAGAGAAGGGGAAAATAGGGTTATTGATGGAATAAAGAGGTTTCCTATTGAAAAAGAAAATAAAAATTAGAGAAGTGCGATAATGGAAGAAAAACACTTAGTGAATGACACAATAATAAGATGGAGAAGAAAATAGTTTGAGTGGGTATACTAAAGAGTTACGTCCAATTTTTTTTTTTTAAAGTATTTAGGCCGGTTCATATTCAATGACAAAGTGTATTTCAATTACACTGGCTGATAAAAAAAATAAATTTCAATTACACTGTTTTGAGATTAGTATCATATTTTCAAACAATTCGTCAAAGTTCTTTATTAACAAGTCATGTTTTGACTCAAGTTGATTCTATAATGACACTTGAATGAAAAGTATTCTTCCATTTCTAACGTAATTCTCACAACAGCCACAAACATTCGATCTTTAAAATTATAATCACGTTAAAATTAATTTTATAAAATTAACATGGACTTATAAAATTCAATTTTTCGTCGACTTGGTTGGGTTGAAAGTAGAGATGTTAACGAGACAGGTAGAGTTAGTTTTTTCGTACCTTACTTGTTGGGTAAATATCCGTCTCGTACCTGTAATTATATTCGTCAGGTATCTGTTATGCGGGTATCTACATACTTTTTTAATATCTACGGATATTTATGAATATTCGCGAGTATTTACAAAAGAACGAAAAATAAATATTTAATAACATATTTTAATCGTAAATTAAAAAGAAAATACAGTACATAACATTCATAAATTTTAAACAAAGTTCAAATAACTCATTTCAATAATATTAAATAACATTACAAAGAAATGAATTTTTTTTAAAACTAGTTGATAAAAAAATAACTTATTCAAAATCAATATTTAATATTTTAATCATGTTTTCTTTAATTTAAATTAAAATATAGCGGGTATGGGTATCCACAGGTACAAATACTATGATAATCGTACCCACTCCGTTACAATATCCATTTACAATATCCATTTTCTACCCGTTGCGAGTTTTATCCGTGAATACTTGCGGGTACAAATTTTTTTGACATCCCTAGTCGAAGTAAACTCAAAATATAAATTTATGCTCTTTGGTTTGTTCCCTAGATTTTTTTCCTTGTGCATGGAAAGGTAGAGTAGTAAAAAGGCAGGAGTGAACCTAGACTTAACATTGGGTAATAGGGAAATGGAGTAGCTAAAGTGGGATGAGAATCAAAGAAGCATATCGAGAGGCCACATATATTTAACTGTACCAACTTTCTGCTGCGTCTTCTGTTTTAATCTTTTCTGATGCGAATCTGCTACGTCAAAGTGTCTCAACTTTACTTTTGAAATCACATGCTCTTCGAATGCGATGCTACTACTACAATGTTTTTGGCTTCAGAGAAGCCCTGTAGCTACAACACTCTCGTCCTTAACTTTTTTCACATTCTTTTCTACACAAGATTTATCAAAGCTTTTTCACTTCATAATCGTACAGGATTTTGGGGATCGTTTCATCAGTGAAGTATAATGTGTTTTTTTCCTAAGTAATTCAGATTTAAAGGCAAGAGACAAATAATTTTCTTTTTAAATTACAATTTTTTTATTAGAAGTTGTAAAATATAAGTGAATTGAAAATTTTAATGTTAAAAAATGAAGTTGGGAATGTAATAGGATTCGAATTTGCTATATATATATATATATATATATATATATATATATATATATATATATATATAAAAAATAAATATCTTTAACTTCTGCCTGCTTAGTGATCACTTGTAAACTTGCATTGAATTTTAGTGTAATGAAAATAATAAATTTTTATATTTCTGCATATAAATAAAAGCAAAGTTTACTTTGTTTATATTTCTGCATACGGTCACAAAATATGAGCTTTATTTGTTGTCTTAGAAAAATATCTTTACTATAAATAGACTACTTGGTGTGCATTTGTTGAGCCAAGAGAAAAGAAAACATTGAAACATATGTGGACAGATCTTTGTTGGGTGTCTCCTGGAGTTCCTCTGAACGCTTCATACAAGAGGCTACCGCTCTTTAATCGGAAAAGATGGTCTTTCTTGGATGAAGTGTTTGGGGGAACTCTTGGATTCAGCTAACAATGAAGAGAGAAAAAAAAATCCATTTCATGTGTTCGAACTCGACCTGTAGTCATCTTGTGTTCTTTTTGCTCCAAATTATTTAATGAATTATGGTTTCAGAATTCAACATTTTGAAAGCATTTTGTGTTTCAGGTCAGCCATGAAAAGCTGCTTCACTTATTCAGGTTGATTGGATCCAAAAGGCAATTGATTAAATACAACACTGGTTGTGGGAAATGTTTTTTAGATTGATCTACTGCAACATTGAAGTGTTTTTTGATACTGTTGAAATTACTTTTACCCTTCTATAGCAGAACTCAGCAATAATGGCCACAGAAATAGCTAGAGATAAGGGATGAAACAACATGTGAGAATAACTCCATGTTCTTTCCAAAATCCTGTTTCTTAGTGCCTTCAAAACTTAGAAATCAATGGTTAAATTGTATAGATCTAAATTAATCTTTTAATTTTAAATATTCATATATATTTCAAGAACGCCATAACTATGCGATAAGTTTGCCTCCTTTATAAGATTTTGTTTTGTTGGACTTAAGCCCTAATTTCATTGTGGAGGACTTCTTCTGAAATATATACGCTATGCCCAATGTTATCCTTTTATATTTTAATAACTTTCTTCAAAGTGTAGACATTAATTGTGTTGTTCATACTTGGGAAAGGTCATGCTTCTTCATAAAATGTTAACTTTTTGACAAGTGTATTAATTAGAAGTAGTAAAATGGAAGTCAAAGTATCAAATTTTTAAGAGATTTTTGTTTGTTTTTCTAATTATAATTATTTATTGATTTTAGCAATTGTGAAAAATATTGTTGATTCAATCTAAAAGAAAAATATTCAAAATTATAAAAGTAAAGATGTGATTAAGGAAAAGTTTCGTTAAGATTAGATTTCATGAACCAATTTAATGTAACAATATCACAATATATCTTTAATGTATTTGCATTCACAGTAAAAGTATACTTCATCTAATTTCTTAGAAGCAAGTTCTAAAACTATATATTAAAACTCTAATTCTTTAATTATTTTAGTAAATAATTTGCATTAAGATAAGATTTTTAGAATGACCAAGAGATTATGTGTATTCCTAGAACCCAATTTTTTGGATTTTCTATCCGTGTCTAAGTTTTAATTCACTTTCTAATGATTCGGTAACAACAAATAGTATGATATTCTACCATACATATTAACTATTAAGATAGAACAATTGAATACAAAATAGAATATATTTGCATAGAAAAAGTTACAAAGAGTATGAATTCATTACATTCAATCCTAATGAAATGGGAGATTAACTACTCTTAAACATCTAGAACATACCCTAGAAGTGCTCTTGATTGAGTTTCAGAGTGTCTCTGCATTTCCACACAAAAGAACTACCTCTTTTCATTTCATTCTTGACGCTTAACCGATCCATAAACTGTTTGCTCGTTGAACGAGTCTGATCTCTCGCTGGATGAGAATTACGTTAAAATCAAGTCCAACCGCTCTGTCTCGCTGAGCAAGACAACATTCTCGCTAGGCGAGTGTTGAAGCTGTAGTTGGACAAGACAGTCTTGATAGACAATTTTGAAATCTTCTCCAATCTTCCATTTTCTTACAAAATAATTGTAGAAAAAGAAAAATATACCTAACTTGACAGAACACAAAACACATAACACTTACCAACTTCCAATGAACTAAACACAAAACAAATGAACTAAACACAAAACTCATGAAATAAAAACATATAATAGATGTTATATTTAAATACTAAATATTTATCAAGGTTATCATAAAACAAAACATATTAAATAATTGTAGAGATATAAGATGTACTTGATATTAGAAGTTAGATAGAAAAGGTTATTTTTGTTAATTAACCTTCACCTGTAAAAAATTCATCACATTACCAATTACCTTGAATTTTGTTTTAGAAAATCCTTCATTTACAACACCATTCTCTCTCACTTAAGGTGGTGTTCGGCTTCTCTTTATATTTGAGTGTCTTCTTTCTTTCCAATATCTCTTTATATAAGAAAAGTTTATAACTTTCTTTTACAATTAAATTTTAAGGGAATTGAATTATATAGCCTATTTATCTATTTCTCATTATGACGATCTATTTTATTTTCTAAAAATCAATACTCATATTTATAGTACACCTCTTGACATTCATTATTATTAAAAATTCATCTAACAACCACTTTTAAGTTATTTAGAAAATATTTCAACTATTAAGACTACTAAAAAAACTCATATTTCCTGTCAATTTTGTTTTGAATTTTTTTTTTGTAAGAAATACTTATAAATTTTGTTATGAAAATTTTTTTACAAGAAATTGCTGTCAATTTTTTTGCAAAATATTTTGTATAAAACACTTTTCACAACAAATTTTATAGGTAATACTTATGAATTTTATAATTTTGTAAGAAATAATTGCATACGAAGAAATTACATGCTAATTAAGATTCTTAGAAAAAATTGTAAACATTTTTAACATATTTACAAGAAAAATCACATATAATATGAAATTTTTTACTAATGTATATGTACACTATGGTGGTGTATTATCAATAAAATAGCTTTTAAGTTTCAAATTGATAATTTAATTTTTTTTAATAATTTTATTTTTTGTTTACTTTTTATATAAAAATGTTTGATTCATAATTTCAAGTGTTGGTAATGAAAAAAATTTATTTTGTTTATTCTTTTTTACCCTTAGTTTTTGTTATTTGAAGAAATGTTCTCGTTAAAACAATTTTTATATCGTTCAATAATATGACTACTTTGATACTTGGAAAGCTTTACATTTCAAGTTACTTTCCATCTTGTTATACATTTAATTATATCAAATTGTTTTTAGGACACCTTTTATCATTTTTTTTCTTTCTTTTGATATTTTTATTTATTGATTATTTTTTTACGTGAAATGTCTTTTTCATGATTTTTATTTCTAATTCATTCTCACAAGTGTAATTTAATTATACCACCGTATAATTGTATACAAATATTTTATTTAGTATAATATAATAATTTAATATCTTTGTTATGTATCTTGTTTATCAACATTTAACATAGATTGAAGTTCAAAATGAAAAAAAATCCATGCATAACATCTAATTATTATTTGTTTAATACTTTTTATTTTGTGCAATGTCATTTAAGTGGTTTATTATAACATTTACTATTATATAAAAAGACAAAAAAATATATATGGATAAACATAGTAAAGAGACATTTAAAAATATTTTAAAACTTAAATATTTGTTTTCTTTTTATAAGTTTTAAAAAATACTTTTTTTATCTTTATCAACTTTTTGTTTAATTAATGTTTGCAAGATTAATAGAATTTTGGTTGTAATGAAATTTTAAGTAATACTTTATATAATTCTTTCAATGTGATCTATATGTTATCTATAGTTTAATTAGAAATTCATGACTAGTTAACGGTGTGGGCATGAATGAGGCATAAAAATACAAAGTAAACTTTTTATTTTCAGATTGGTGTATTTGTCATATACGTACAATGTATTAGATCTAATATATATATATATATATATATATATATATATATATATATATATATATATATATATATATATATATTATTTTTTTTAATTTTCTTTTGTTTCACCAAGAATATTTTGCGACCTTGATTCTTGGACGAGGATCTATCTTCAGTATCAGTATGCTGACAGGTGGGTTTTGTTAAGAAATTTTGAGGATATTTTTTTCTTTCTTTTAATTTTGTAAATAAAATTTGTATATGAGTACGAGGTATTCCAAATATTCTCATATTATATATTATATTTTACTGATAAAAATAGTTCTCCTTTTTAAAATAAGCGTTTTTAATCTTTATATTAATCACATGTGGATTTTTTTTCTATTTTAGGGTTGATTTAAAGTTGAATTTGTAAATATGGATTGTTTGTCTTTTTTTTTTTAAAACAGATGAAGTTGTCATAAGTGCGACTGATATCAAATTTGAAATCGTTACGATACAATTCAACTTTTCTTTTCTCTTTTTTGGAAAAAAACAAAGTTGTCACAAGTTTTAATAATTATAATATATCAGGAAAGTAAAGTCATCGAACTCATTATAGTTTGAGTGTATTAGACAAATAAAGTCATCAGGACTTATCACAACTTCACTTGACTGATACACTGAAACTTTCATAACTCATGATGACTTTATTTTTCTTTTAAAATAGAAATAAATTGGTCTATATCATGACGATTTTACTTGTAAAATCATTTTGATTCTTAATGACTGCACTCTATTTTAATAAAAAAAAAAAATCAACCCATATTTACAATTTTCACTTCAAATCGGTCTCAAATAAAAAGAATAAGAAAAAGCCTCACGTGTGATTACAGTATATCCACTTTTATAAAATGTTATTAAATTTAAGAAAAAAATACGTAGATTTAACACGTCTAAACTTAAAGAACATCATAAAGAATTTAATGAGAGAAAAAAAGTAATGAAAAGAAAAGTATGATAGACCTCATAATATTAGGTCAATGTATAAAGCTGAGCCTATTTTTCTCCTAAACATATCTACAAGTAACTGTAAAACCTGTTATATTTTACATGGCCTTTTAAAATGATCGAAAACGACTAGAAAGGGAAGAAGGAATGTAATCTTTTTTTATGATGTTCTGAATCACTTTCTTGGCAGCAACAACGAGCCCACTCCATCACTACCACTTAGCTCCTTGGCGAACATCCCGTCCAGGTTCAGAGAAATAAAAGTACCTTCATTACGTAGAATTCTCCACCTCCACACAATATTTCCATTTATTTTCATCAACCCACACGAAAATTTCAACCTTAAATACAACACTTTGTTGTGTCTTTGTCCATTCAAGACAAGTTTTGTTGCATTTCATGTATAACTGTTTCATTGATCTTCTGTTGGCTGTATCCTGGAGTTCCTCTGAACGCTTCATGTGAAGGGCTAGCTAGTGCAAACGTTCTAAGCCTTATTCAATGAAGTGTTTGGGGGAACTCTTGGGCTTAACCAACACTGCAAACCAACAACTGAACAAGATTTCACTTCATTCACAAACCAACATAGCATAATTTACGTTATCAGCATATGTTTTTCATTATGATTGCAGTGTAAGATTGGAAGTGGTTCGTTCCCGAGTTGCAGAGCACAGTTCTTTAATGGTAATGTTATCGCCGGATTCAAACCAGAATTATCAATATTACACACATGATGGAGAAACGCATTGAATTATTTTTGGATAGTGGTTCTTTTGTCACTATTGTAAGAAAAGTATGATGTAAAACATTACCGTTGTACCTTAATAATGTTAGTCGACTTTGCTGATAGAAAAAAAAAAAGGGTATATGTATAGTTTATAGGCTAACTGCAGAAACTGTTTAAAATATATATTTTGGAACTTTTTTTATGCAATTTTTTTTTTTATGATTCATTCAAAACCTTTTCCTTTTTTGGTTATAAAGGTAAGCACAAGCTTTACATTGTGCGTTATCTTCACCAAAGTTTAATGCATATATTCCAGTAAAAGTAGCATATGGGGGATGACCTGCTTTATTTCCTGTTACTTTAAATTATATTACTATATATTTATTTATAGAAAAATAATTTTTTGACTAGTAAATTTGACAACTTTCTCTTACAATCTTAGATATTATCTTCTAAATAATTTTTCATTTTTTTATTTTTTCATTTCCAATATTCCAACACTACTTAGAAGATGACACCTCATATTTATAATATTTTCTGTTTGTATAACTTTTTGATATATGCCCTTTTATATATCCTTTTATTTTACTATTTCTTTTATCTATCCTTTTTTGTGTGATGAAGAACTCAGTCTCAAAAGAGCAAATGTGATTACACAGTTTCATTTTCAACACAAAACCCTACGCATAACTTCAAGTCCTGGTGATATATGATCCCTTCTTAGCCATGTTGTCAAAAGTTGATATTCTATTCCACACCACACCTTCCATATTCGAATGCAGAAATAACTTATTCCCTAGTTTCTTCAAAGAACTGTGTAATATTCTTAAGTTTATTATAGCCGGTATTGGGTGTATATTCTGTTGGAAGACTTACTTGGCTAGAGATAAAGTCAATTCATAATATATAAGTAGATGCAATTCTCACTTTACAAGTCAATTTTATAGGGTTGAGTTAGACTTAAAAATCACTTCTAACATGATATCAAAGCTAGGTTAGAACCTATCTTAACGAACTTTCTTGGATATCCTGTTCCACTTCTAACGCATTCAAACCTTATTTTGTAATATATGCATAGTTTTTCATATATTGTTTAAAATTTGCAGAGATTCAACTGTAACCAAACCGATGACATAATATTGCACTAAATAGTTGTGAACTGAAACTAGGTCATTTTACAGGGACATATTTTAGTGTGGGAGGATCTCAACGATAAATAATTTTCAATGATAATAGTTTAGTCCATTCATTACAAGTTTCCAAGAGTAAAGCATCTTAGATACATTTTAAAGATATTTGTCCAAGACTTCACACTGCCCATCAAGTCATGTTCAAAGAGTTGTTGCTCATAGGATTCAGTTAAAATATCGTATTCTGTCAAATCCAAATAAATTCAAAGTAAATTTCAGAATAGAGTCAGATTGAATTGAGTGAGAGTGAGCAACGTTTGATAAATAAAATCGACTAAAATGAATAATTGCAGTTGAATTTGATAATGGATTAGAATTTTTTGAATACCTAGAGTCACCCCATAGTTGCTGAAGATGTTGCCAAAAATTGACTTGTGATAATTTTGTTTCATAGAAACAATAGTTCTAGGAAACTCGTGCAATTCGGAACTGACTTAATAAGGGTCCATGCTACAATTGTACTTGACTAATCATGTGTCTTCAAAGGAGAAAATGAGCATATTTAAATAGGAAAATATTCAGGAGAGCACAAGAAAATCATTAAAGAATAATTAATAATAAAAAATAATTAGTTACTAGGTTAATTAATTTAGATATTATTTTATAAATAAAAAAATATTTACATTTAAAATAATCTTTATTGTAAATAAAGATTTATAATTAATTTTGTAAATTATAGTCTAAATTAGACTATAACATTAGTTATCAAGATTTTAACTATTAAATATTATTGATCCTAAATTAATCTCTAATTTTAAACTAGAGAAATTAATTTAGACACTAAATCCTTCGTAATTAAAATCTTACTAACCTATATTAGAAAACCATTTAAACTCTAATTCACAAATTAATTATAATTTTTTATTTATAATAAACACTTTTAGACACAATAACTTTTAATCTATAAAATGGATCTAAATTAGTTAGTTTTTCTCTAAAATTGATTTTTATTTAACGATTTTTTTAGTGGACACCTTAATTTTGGTTTATAGTTTTCTCTTCATCTTTGTCTTCTTATCACATTACATATCTTATAAACTTATCATTTTCATTTTCTCTCTAGTGTTAATAAATGTTTTTGATATCTGTGAATTATTACTCATTTAAAAAGCCATTCAATTATCACATATATGAATGTATATTGTTTGATGAAGAAAGTTTTCCCAAATCTAATCTGAAATGGATAATTGTTGAAATAACTAAGAAGAAAGAGTTGTTTGTCTTAACTTGTTGAAAAATAAGATAAGTCTATATATATA
>Ga0214543_1000212_pt1 | contig 87570 bp, 78 predicted proteins | sample CNSS2metaG_FD_160094 | JGI IMG/M metagenome (GOLD analysis project Ga0214543, IMG submission 160094) | Root nodule microbial communities from cowpea collected in UCLA plant growth center, Los Angeles, California, USA - CNSS2 | ecosystem: Host-associated > Plants > Roots > Nodule | place: USA...
ATTAGATATTAATATTATCAACCAACTATATTTGTCAAATAGTCTATATCTCTCCAAATATTTTTAAATATTTATCTTTATATTTATTTTAAAAGATATTTGAGAGATTTTAGCAATAGAAAAGTCCAGTCCAAGTCCTATATAAAGAGACCATGGGAGTAGGAAAAAAACAAGCTCGGCACGTCGGAAATGAGGAACCCTTAGGGGGGCCTAATTTCTTTCTCTCTCTTTTCTTCTCTCTATTCTTCTTTTATTTTAACTAGTGCAGTACCCCTTTTTGGCCCTAGTTAATTTCGAGATTCTGCCTTGGTTTAAGAACCGAGGCATATTAAAGCGAGGCCAAAAGGCACCCGCTTTTGGCCTCGATCATTACCCGAAGCCATAGATCTCTTTTCTGCATCGGTTGTAGAGAGACCGAAGCCATAAATTCAATATTTAAAAAAAATCGCAGCCTCTGTGAAGCTTCCTCGCGCACCAACCATGGCAATTCATGTTCCACCATTGTCGGTAGCCACCGCTTCTCCATCTTCTCTGCAACGCGCAACCACCGCATCACCATACCCCATCGAACCACCATGAGCAAGCTGCCCGCAGTTCGAATTTACAGCAGCTGAGCCATCACCACCGCGCTTGCAGCAACAACAACATTCAAAACACCATTAACGCTCCACCATGGAAGTAGCGAGAACGAACCATCACACCGGAACAGTTGCAGCAGCGAAACAGCAGCGAAAACGCAAACGCAGCACTAACATCATCGTGACACAGATCTGCATTACGTCCAACCTTTCAGCCACGCAGTCGCGCATCATCTCGACGCTGCCATCACCATCGAGAGTTCATCTTCACATTGCCACCACAACTATTGAAGACACAGCATCACCACCATCATTTCCACTGCAACGCCGGCACGAGCTCCACCTTTGCACATCGAACCAGATTCGCGACCACCATAGTAGCAGCGGAGACGTATCCTCTATTGCAGCAGCGAACCAGAACAATGCCAGCAGCAATCACGCGAGCACACACCAAAGATGCGAGTTTAGCCACTGCAATTCCGTTCTTCATCTCACTAGCAGCACCCATCGCGAATCCTTCGGGTAGTCCACCAAGTAGTGACAAGAACTCCATCGTTCAGCAATTGACAGCAGCAGCAGCAGCGAACATAGCTTCCACACCACCACGCGAACGCAACAGCAGCAGGCAGTCCATCTCACCTGGGGTTCGCGTAGAGAGAATTGGGGAAGAAGATGAATAGTGATCGGGGTTCGCGATTTGGGGATTTTAACAGGCTCAATGGCCTCGGTCGAAGGGGACCCGAAGCCAAAGGGGGCGACGCTGATGAAATTTATAAATTAGGGTTTCTAGGCAGGGTTATAGGCTTCGGTTCTATTTCAACCGAGGCCTAAAACTGCCCAATATTGCCTCGGTCGAAAAGCAACTAAGGCCAAATGTGTTCTCGTTGGCGCCAATTTTAAAATTTTCATTTATGGGTTGCCTAATAGGCGTCGGTTCTTAAGGAACCGAGACCTAAAGCTGCTTACGGCACCGATTGTTTGTAGAACCGAAGCAATATAGGTTGCTGAAATTGCAAAATTGCCACCGCCTCCTTATAGGCTTCGGTTCCGCCATAAACGAGGCCTATACGGCAAGTTAAATTATCAAATTTGCACTAGTGTTTTATTTTGTATTCCATGGATTGCTAAACTTCTTGGGTTGATTCCATTGTAATTTCATTATGGATTCTGAGGTTAGAATGAAATAATTTCTTTGTTCTTTTTATTATTGTTGAGGTTTTCATTTATCTATGTCTTTTATCTTTGAATCACGTAAGAAGTAATGATTTTAAATCTATATGCATGTTGATCATATGAGCCCAAGGGTTTTTAAATTGAATTGAAACTTTACTTTGATTTTATTTAGAAACTTTATTTTGGTTAAAGGTATTTTGATTAAATGAGTTTTTACCAATAATTGAGACTTTACTTTGGTTAAAGGTATTTACTCTAACTAAAATTAATTGAGACTTTACTTTGATTAATTAAGCTTTTTATTTGGTGAGGAGATAAAAGAATAGACATGATTAGGCATAGTAAAATTTGATTGAGACTGTATTTTGGTTGAATTTACCATGGATAATCTAAAAGTTCTCACTTTTAATTAAGATTGTACTTTGATTAAAAGTGAGAATGCCAACAAATTAATTGAGACTTTACATTGATTAATTTGTACATCTACAACAATAATTAATTGAGCAATAATCTTTATATAACCAATGATGAATCTATTTTGAAAAAGCAATGGAATCAATCTATTTTCTTTACTATTATTTTTATCTCTTTTTATCTTTCCTATTTCTTTCTTGTTTATCTTAATCCTCCCATATTTTTATTATTTTATTTGACTAACTCTTTTGTATAGATTTTATAAGAACTAATTTGTTAAAAATCAAATCCATGTTCGTTGGGAGACGACTTATGGTTACTTTACCCTTTCTATTTTGTTGACTACTTTCTTAACAATATTGAAGTTGTTATAGCTTAGTAGTATTAATTTGATCGCGTCAACGATAGTGTTATATGTAATCTGGAAACATTGGTCAACATGATTGCATTATATGTCGCGGTGAGGCTCTATCTGTAGTGAGGTGGGTCGCTCTATCATTGTTACCTAGGGTGACTCATTGGTGCTTGTCGGGCTAGTAGAGGCACATATGGCGTCATTTAATGTTTAATTTTGAGTATTTAATTGAATTTGTGTGCTTAAAGAGTGATTTAATTTACAATTCTGATAATTAGGCTATTTGAACTTGTGTGATAAAAGTGATTTTTAGCTGCCTAAATTATTTTTGGATATTCTAACGTTTGTTGCTGTAGCTGAATTTAAGATTTAGCTCATTTAAGGTGGAAAAATAAATTGATTGAAGTTACAAACCACCTTTAAATAAATCACTTGTGCACCCCATACACTACTTATACACTCCCCTCTTTCCAAATGGGCCATACAAAAATTTGTTCTGCACTTCTAGTTTCTACTAAGTTGCACCCTTTTCTCCACTCATTAATAAGAGGCACTCAGATGTTGCCATGTGGCAATTCCAAACTTTCAAATCTGTCCAACCACATGATGACGCGTGTCATGATCCTCTAATCACTAAATTGGCCAACCATATGCTGCCACGTCATCATCATCATCAACCTTCATCTCTCCCATCAGCAACTCTAAGCAGCCATGGAAACCACCATTACAAGTCGACAACCACTACACCGCCACCACCATTGTAGCAAGACGCAACATCATAGCACCTTGTTGGAAACGAAAACCACTGCAAATCACTACGAATGCACGAGCAGCGAGAGAAAAACGCGAACCAAATTCGCGCACACCATGAGTCAAGCACCAACAGGTCATTATCACCATGAAACCTGCGCCTATTCGAACCATCCAAGATGACGTCGTCACTAGTAGCCACTGTGCAAAACCACCATTGATGGAGCTTCATTCACGCTCCAATAGAATAATGGATTCCCTCTGCATCACGCCTGAATCCACAAATCAGCGCATCCACATTCACCACGAATCAGAGTTGCACCTTCAGTCATCACCATGCCGAAAACCGTGAGCCATGGAAGCCACGCAAATTTGCAGCAACACCTGCAGGATCTTCACGCATCTGCTTGTCAGAAACCTGAACTGTCGCAGCCACATCACTGGAGAAGAAGAAGAGTGATGCAACAACTATTGTGAAACCACCATACTTCATGTTAGCAAGCATCCAGTGGCAGGAAACCCTAAGAGAGGAGAGAGAGATTTGGACTGATGAGGGAGAAGAATAAGAGGTCACGTGTTAATTTGTTATTCACAATCAACGAGTCAACTCTGGTTAATCATTCAAAGACTAGTCAAACATTGCAGATTCTGGTCAATGTTGGTCAAATGGTAAAACAAGAGAGGCAGAATTGGAAATTGGACAGAAATTAAGTTGCTAAATAATTAATTAAAGATTTTTAATGAATTATCTTTGGTATATCTCAAATTATCAATAGAGAAAATCTTCCAAATATTTTAGAAATTAATAAAATCTTTTAATTATTTGAGAAATATTATATCAAGAGACAAAAGATTTTAGCAATTGAAAAGTCCATTCCAAGTCCTATATAAAGAGACCAAGGGGGAAGCAGAGAAAAATAAGCTCGGGACTTCGGAGTTTAGGAACCCTTAAGGGGGGCCTAATTTCGTTTCTTTTTTCTCTCTCTATTCATCTTCTATTTTTATTTTACTTTTGCATTCATGGAGTTCTAAACTTCTTTGGTTAATTCCATTGTAATTTCTTAATTGAATTCTAAGGTTAGATCAATTAATTTGTTTATTCTTTTGATTCTTGTTAAGATTTATTTTCATCTATGTCTTTTAGGTCTTAATTTAGTAAAAGTAATGATTTTTACATTGTAGCAAGTTAGCATGGTGTTAAATCTACATAACATAATAATCGTATGAGTCCAAGGGTTCTTAAATTTTAATTGAGAAGTTACTTTGATTAATTTTAGAAACTTTCATATGATTGCATGAGTTTTTGCTAATGATTGAGAAGTTACTTTGATTAAAGGTGAAAACTTATATTAGAATTAATCGAGAAGTTACTTTGGTTAATTAGCTTTTTACTATATATAAGAGGTAAAAAAATGGACATGATTAGGATTAGTAATATTTAATTGAGGACTTACTTTGGTTAAATTTAGGTTTAATTACTCGTAAGGTACCTAGTTTTATGCTAGTGTGTCAAATTGGTACCCGGTTTTAAAAAAGTGTCAATTGCATACCCAAATACGTTTATGTGCATCAATTGAGTCCATCCCATTAAATTGTGACAAACGGCGTTAAGAATGTGATGATGTGGCAATTACGAACGGATACGTGTCAATTTAAAAAGCAGTTGTGCTTGAAAAAATAATTGTACAATGACGTGGTTTGGTATATTTAAAAATCAGTGTGTTGTGCCCTAATTGAGGAACTAGGTTTTCGCTAATTTCTTCCTCTGCTTCATCTCCTTTGCCTTCTTTCTTCTAGTTTGCAGTTCATTGTTGATTCGAAGAGGTCATTGTTGGTGAATCTACAATGTCTCGCAATGAAGGGTGTTCATGTTATTCGTGGGGTTCGCAGAAGCAAAGTGTCTCCTCCACTAGTGGTTCGTATAGGGTGTTGGGTGAATCCCCTCTTTGCTTTTGTGGGGAGATTGCTGTGTTGAGAGTGGCTAAATAGTTAGGAATGTTGGAAAACAATTTTGGGGTTGTCCTAATTATAAGGTTGGAGTAGATGTATGATTTTAATTTAATTTTGATTGAATCTTTAATTAGCATTGACTGTTTTGTATTAATGTTGGATTCTTAGTTGTTGCAAACAGCGGAGTGGTGGGAATGAGGTATTTAAAGGGTGCAATTACTTCAAATGGTTGAATGGAGATAATGGAGATGAAAAAGATGCTACCATTGGGAGACAAAGGAGAAAGATTTATAGCCTGGAAAAAGCACTTGTGATTTCTGATAAATGGGTTAAAATTTTAAGTGTGATAATAATGTTTTTGCTTTTCGTTAATGTAATATTAGTTTGTAAGTTAGTACAAAAGGGCTACTGAAATGTTGTTAGAGTGATTGTTTCAGTAAGTAGCACTGTAATGTTGTAACGAATTGTTATTGAATGAATGAGAAGCTTGAGTGATATTGTATACTGACTCAGTTTTTGATTTATTCACACTTAACAATATTTGATAATGAAGATAAGGTGCCCATAAGAGAAAACAAATAATATTAAAGTGGTTCAGAATGCCATTTGACTACATAATATTGTTCTTCAAATACCCTCTACTGATAGAGGACTATCCCAAGATTCCATACAAGAAGAACTTGAAGATGAACCTTTACAATTTAAAGGACATATGACAAGGGCAAGGAGCAAGAGATTGAAAGATCAAAACTATTCAAGGCTCCTGATGCTACAAGCAATCTGAAATTCAAAGAATATGAAGATCATGGCTTGAAGCACATTTGAAGGATAATTTTTAGGAAAATTAGTTTATGTTTTTAGACTTTTGGTTTCCTCTTAGAAATTAGTTATGTTCTATGTTTTTCGGCTTTGCGCTTTCTTTTATAAATTAGTCTATGTTTTTATGTTTTGGGCTTGGGCCTTCTTGTAGAGTTCTTAGGTTTTCTTAAACTTATGTACCTATATATAGAGGTACCAAAAACAATGTAGACACTTTTAGTCATATATTGAATTTGATTTCATTAAAGAGATGATTCTCTTTGTTCTTGGCTCAGGCCTCCGATTCTTATCAAAGATTAACATCTTTGTGGTGAATCTTCACTTGACTTATCAATCTGCTAGATTGCGGTATCCTCCATCTTTGTCTTCTTCTGTGTTCTTCTCTAATTTATTCGTGTCGTGCCTCTTGAGGATTCAAATTCAGAAACGATCATACTCTTTCCTGGATAGGATCGTATCATTTGGTATATAGAGCAAGGTTCTGATTTGAATTTCCTCTTCTATGTTATTTTTCTGTCATATGAAAAAAAAACTACAATTTTTCAATGTCTGTTTGTTTTGTATTTTGTTTTAAATTTTGTTTGTTTCATTTGTAAGGAATAAAACCCCTAAAGTTGTTTCCAATTTGGTTGAATTTTTTTATTTTGCATTTTTTTTTCTTTTCTGTTCTATGTTTAAATTGTGAATTTCTACATTTGATTCATGGAAATTATTCGTTTTTGTGTTTGGGATTTGCAAGTGCACTTACTTTGATTTATATAAGTATGGGGGTTTGAAGGATAAATTGTTTATTTTGTGTTTTTTGTTGAACTGCAAAAAGAAAAAAAATTGTGGATCAAAGTCAAACGGAAACAAATATATATTGAAAAAAAAGGATCTAAAAAAAGTACAACAAAAAAAATTGTGGATCAAAGTCAAAAGGAAACAAATATATATTGAAATAAAAGGGATAAAAAAAGGAGTTCAACATAACTTTTTGTTACAATTTTATTTGTGGTTTATTGATATCTACTTGCAATTAGTCTTTTCTTAGAGTCTCCGTATTGTCTTCTTTAAATCTCTTTGGTAGTCCTATTATTTTCTAATTTTAATTTTCTTGTTTTGTGTTTTTAAAATTCCTTGAACGTTTTGTCTAAAGTTTTGTATTTTCTTTAACCTCTTGAGTCAAGACTTAGATCTCGCAATGTTTTTCACTTTGTTTGTTCACTCTTTGCTTAAGCTACTAGAGTTATTTGCCAAGGCCTGAAGGGAATTTGAGTGGTAAAAGGTAAGAGAGTACATTCAAGAAAAAGCCTATAAGTGTGATACACAACTGAGAATTTGATAGAATCACTTAGAAGAGTGGTGAGATCCTAAATATATTTTATTATACTAACATTTTCTTACAGGAACTAGCAATATTGAGTAATGCAACATGTTTCCACAAAGGCATCCTTCTAGAATTGGTTTAACATATGGTTTAAATTATCTTACTCCTAAGCAGGATCATTTGGTTGGAGGACTTGAATGTACCAAGAGAGTGACACGTAGAGATACACCTAGTGTTTATGAAGCCTTGGTAGAGGACGCCAATGCCTTGGAATCCAGAATTATAAAGCTAAATGGCAAGATTGCTAGTATTAACCGGAAGCACAATCCTGATAGAAAATCATTGCCAAAGACAAGTACACTAAGATGATCCAAATGTGAAGGCTATGGGCATGAAACTCATCAAGGTCCTAATGGGGATGCAAGTCCCATGACTCATGAAGACCTCAAGAACTATATTTCATACTTGAGAGAGGAGGAAGAAAGGACAATGCAAATATAGATGTATTGAAAAGAAGGCAAGAACAAAAGTTAAAAAGAGCCCATGAGAAGGAAACACTTATAGAAAATGAAGCAAAGGAAAAGAGAGAAAGAGACGAGAAAGAAAAGAGAGAACAAGAAGAGAAAGAAAAGAGTGAGAAAGAAGAGAAAGAAGAGAAAAAAGAGAGAAAGAAGAGCAAGAAAAAGTAAAGAAAGAAGAGAATAGAAAAAGAGAGAAGCAAGAAAAGAGAGAAAAAGAGAAAGAAGTACGAGAGCATTATGAATTGTCAATGAAAAAAGGTATTAACTTTCCTCTTATTGTTTTATTGCCTATGGACGAATTATTCATCAAAGAGCAATGACATCAACAATGGAAAGAAGAAAAGATACTTAGGGAAGACTTATTCATCAAGCAACAAGGAGATCAACAATGGGAAGACGAAATGATGATAAAAAAAGACACAAGCTTAGAAATATATGCTTATGAATTAACTTGTTTACCCATTTCTAACAAACCTATGGGTGATCAAAGTCATTCCTATAATTGGGTTGTTTGTTTGAGCAATATTCCTTTTCTTTTCTTTGAGCATTTTATCTTTAATTTAAAATTGTTTGATGATTTGTGTAGATGGGTATTTGACCCTAGAGGCAGACCTCCAAAATCTTTGATAATAAGATATTGACCTCTTTCAGGATCCAAATCTCATTTTAGTAGAATTTCTAGTATTTTATTTTATATTTTATTTATGTTTGTGTTTGTGCGTAGGACCTTCTAGAATTAGAGTCGAATTCTCTCCAAACAAGGGAGAATGATAAGGAATCTTCAAATGAGACGAATTTGAGGACAAATTCATTTTAAGAAGGAGGGTATGATAGAGGACTATCTCTTAAACTTTAAGTGGTAAAAATTTAAGGACCAATTATCTTCAAGAAGGAGGGAATGATAGAGGACTATCCCAAGATTCCATACAAGAAGAACTTAAAAATGAACCTTTACAATTTAAATGACATATGACAAGAGCAAGGAGCAAGAGATTGAAAGATCAAAATTATTCAAGGCTCCTGATGCTACAAGCAATCTGCAACTCAGAGAATATGAAGATCATGGCTTGAAGCACATTTGAAGGATAATTTTTAGGAAAATTAGTTTATGTTTTTAGACTTTTGGTTTCCTCTTAGAAATTAGTTATGTTCTATGTTTTTGGGCTTTGCACTTTCTTTTATAAATTAGTTTATGTTTTTATGTTTTGGGCTTGGGCCTTCTTGTAGGGTTCTTAGGTTTTCTTAAATGTGCCTATATATAGAGGTACCAAAAACAATGTAGACACTTTTAGTCATATATTGAATTTGATTTCATTAAAGAGAGGATTCTCTTTGTTCTTGGCTTAGGCCTCCGGTTCTTATCAAAGATTAACATCTTTGTGGTGAATCTTCACTTGACTTATCAATCTGCTAGATTGTGGCGTCCTCCATCTCTATCTTATTCTGCGTTTTTCTCTGATTTATTCGTGTTGTGCCTCTTGAGGATTCAAATTCAGAAACGATCATACTCTTTCTTGGATAGGATCGTATCATCTACTGAGTTTGTAAATAACAACACTAAGTAAAGGTGCTTCCAAAATAACAATACTACATTGTAAAATAACAACATTAAGTTTGTAAATAACAACAAATACATATTGATGTTCCAAAATAAAACAATTATGCCCTAATTTCTTCATGGCTTTGTGATTGGTCCCTTTCTAAATGACATTTTTTCTCTGAAAGTGGTAGTTGTTGTTAGTTGAATTTGATTGGTTGAAGTAATTTGACTTGGTTGAGGTACTTGAGTCTATTGGCATAAAGAATTTTGGGTTGGCTGGGTAGGGTGTCTTGGCTGCTGATTTGTTGTTGCTGGCACAACTAGTTCAAATGTAGTAATTTGACTTTGCTGAGCACCACTCATATCAGTTGGCTGAGTAGGTTGAGTAGGTTGACTTGATTGAAGTGAATCAGTTGGCTGATTTGCTTGAGTTTGTACAGTAGGTGTTGTTCCTTCTTGTGTAGCTATTGGAGTTAGTTGCTGCTCTGTTGGAGGTGCCTGAGGACAAGTATTTCTTTTATGTCCAAGTGCTCTGCAAATCGCACATCTTTTATGTGTTCCACCTTGCCTCACTTGTGTGTCATCCTTCCTCAGCTCCCAAAACTCCAACCTTCGTTTCTTTTTTGGTCTTCCAGACATCACTCTTTTAGCAGGAGGTAACACATCATCATAAGACATATTCCATTCACATGATATATCATTGACAAATAGGTCTCCTCGTATGTTGACTTTAAAAACCAGTGTGGGAGATAATCCTCTGCATTCAAATTCAGAAATCGGATGGCACTCAGTGCGTGACAGTAGGGAATTGCTGTTATGGTCCATTTCCTGCAGCTACACTCTTGTTTGTCTAAATCCACCACAAATTTCTCCCCAATCATAGAAGTATGGCTGACCTCAAATAGTTTTTGTCCAGACCAACTGCAATGAATACAAAATCTAATTAAATAAAAGCCACAACATAGTCAGATTTAATCAAACAACATTGCAATTAGTTCCATCAAATATGTTTACCTTGGTAACCAATATTTGGTCTTGTTTGCTTCCTTCTCTAGTCTATCTTTAAATTTTGGGCAAATAGAACCATGAAATGCATTTACCTTCTTTCTATTGGAAGCCCATCTCTACATCAGATACATTCGAATTTCTTCCATCATGGTTATAATGGGTTTACTCCTAGAATCCACTATTGTGCTATTGAAACCCTCAGACATGTTGTTGACAACAGTGTCAGATGCTGGCCTTGATGTAAATCGAGACTTGGAACAAAATCTGCTTGTAGAAAAAAAAAACAGTTTAAATTAAAAACAATTTACACCAGGTATTTGTATCAGATGGTTACATAAAAACATTATTTAAAACATGCCTTGGGGGAATTTGTATCAGATGCTTAAATGCATCAACATTCAACTCTTTAATGTCCCTCGTCACAACCTCCCATGCTTGAGGGTGTGTGGCATATGCTGCTTTCCACAATAGACGCTTTAGATTTTTGCCTAGGAATTTTTTCCTGAAATTGGAGTATATATGACATACACAAAATCTTTGATCCACACCAGGCAACAATTCTTGCAATGCTGGAAGCAGTCCCTACAATTTTGAGTGCATAACAACTGATTTGTAAAATAATTAGGACTCACAATTAAACATTAAAATAGGAGGGGAATATAGTTACTTACTTTTTGTTGGTCTGACATGAAAGTGATTTTCGAACAAATTTCAGGTCCTCCTAGGTCTTCTATCATCAAATCAAGAAACCATGTCCATGTTTCCTTATTCTCTAATTCTACCACTACGTATGCCAATGGAAGCATTGGGTCATTTCCATCTCTGCCCACAGCTGTTAACAGTTTTCCCCCATATTTTCCCTTCAGAAAACAACCATCTACACCAATTGTAGGCCTACAACAGAAGAAGCTACCTTTACAAGCCTTCAGGCCTACATATAGTCGTTTGAAAATTGGATTGCCCTCATTCTCATCAACATGGAATTTGACAGTGGAACCTGGATTTGACCTTAACAGCTCATGTGCATAGTCATGACCTCCACCTACTGAATACCACAATTCTTTGACATTCACGTAACCCATTTCCCTCAAAATTGACATTATCTCAAAGTAACTCCATATGTCTAGGTCACATGATAAAATACTACTCTCTCTAATGTATTTCAGTGACCCATCATTTACAAACCTTCCCCCATGGTGAAAAACCACTTCGAAATTTTCGTCCATCTCAACTGCTATATTCCTATCTATATATCCTTGTCACATATGAAAATGCCCAAACTATCAAACACAAATTACAAACCATACCACCAACACACCAAGACAGCGACAAAATGAACAAAGGGGGACCACACAGTAAACTTAACACCGTCACCGTCACATATAGTGGGGGACCAAACGAATATAGTAATCTGACTGCACCGCATTACAAATAAGAAAAGCAAAACAATGAAAGTACAAAAAACATCAAACACATTGAATAAACCCCAAAACTTATCACAATCTCAAACAAACGAATGAAACCCTAAAATGAGCAATGAAACCAATCACAGTCAGGAACACATACCTTTCTTCCACCACTCAACCCACGTCGCTCTCAATGATGCCTTCGATAAACCACTGAATGCCAATGAAAGCCTACGATTCGATTCGCGTACGTGTCGTCTTCTCCTCTCTATCTCTGTTCTTCGAACTCGAAAAAAACTTTACCAAATTTCGTATTTCATTTTTCACTTCTATAATTAACGTAAAAAATCTACCAATATCCACGTCAACAATTGTATGATGGCCACGTGTTCTAAAATTGCTTCTTAGACCAACTTAAACCAGTCAACGTTAACCATTGTAACGGCGTCTAAATAATTGGACTTACTTGATGCACATAAACGTATTTGGGTACGCAATTGACACTTTTTTAAAACTGAGTACCAATTTGACACACTAGCACCAAACTGTGTACCTTACGAGTAATTAAACCTTAAATTTACTAAGATTAATCTACAAAGTTTTTGCCTTTGATTGAGAAGTTACTTTGGTTGAAAGTAAGGACGTCAACAAATTAATTGAGAAGTTACATTGATTAATTTGAAGTCTTAAACAAGAAATCAATAACAATAATCTTTAAAAAACCAATGATGAATTCTATTTTGAAAAAGCAGTGGAATCGACCTATTTTTCTTTACTATTAGTTTTATCTTATTTTATCTTTTTATCTTTATCTCTCATATTTTTATTATTTTATTTGACTAACTGTTTTGTATAGATTTTATAAGAACTAACTTGTTAAAAATCAATTTCGTGTTCGTTGGGAGACGACTTTGGGTTAACTTTACCATTTCTATTTCCTTAACTACTATCTTAGCAATATTGAAGTTGCTATAGTTTAGTAGTATTAATTTGATCGCGTCAACGACAGTGTTATCAGTGCGGTGGGCCATTCGCATCCCAAAGGTCGTAAATAAATCAATATATACTTTGGTGTGGACGCGTTCTCTGGTGAAACCGAGTAGGGGTTCTAGGTAAGGCTGAATCATGTTAATGTTGATGTCTAACTCTTTGAAGGTGTGCCAAAATAGGAAATCGATCGGCTACCTTGGTGAATCAAAATCTTGTGCACTCGATAGTTGACAATGGTTGTTGTGATGAAGAGCAGATCGTCTTGATCCAGGTCATATATGCAAAAGTCCTCATTAGAGAAAGTTATAGGAGGTAAGCGTTGTGGTGGGAATTGGCTCACGGAGTTGATACTCCTTTAGTACCTCTTTGGTGCCACTTAGGAGCTTTCCCCTCCGACGAAACCTTTAGCGATATTGTGAATGCTTCTCCTTACTTTAGCGGGGTTAGGTTAAGCATGGACGACATGGTTTTGAATTAGTAGTTTGTGGGAGGTGAAACGACCTATGAGCTGGGACGAGCTCAAATCCCAGGATGACATGGACCATGTTGAGCTGGTTCAATTGTCCACGTACTTGCACTATGTAGCCACCACATCCTCTACCTCAACATCATCCTCCTTGTCGTTGCTTCAACCGCTAGCTCCCTATTGAATAAAGTGGGCAAAGCGTTGGAGTGGACCAACTCTTCGATGAGATCCATTAGATGTTAAAGTTTACCTATGGTGTATTTTATGCTCTAGTGGTAGAAACACTCTCTTGCACGCTTCCATGAGTATGATATCTATACTAGCATACAAGGGAGTGTACTGGTTGTACCAAGACGTAGTCCAATCATTAGTATTATTCTTCCTGAATTTTCCTCTTGTTGGGATACTAGCTTTTTCGCCCTCTTTAGTTTGTTCTCTTCAATGGCCAAGTACTTGTCATCTCTTTCTCTCAGGTCGTCCATGTTATCTAGCCTTTCTATGAAGAGGGAATCAGACAAAGGTCCGAGTTGGAGACCACTGATCAAATGCATGATAATGGATGGAGTGAGGTATGGGATCGTGGTTGTTGTGGCAGTGAACCTCTCCATGAACTGCCTGAGGGTCTTATTTTCCCTATACTCTATGTACTTCAAGGCGGCCAATGAGGTAGGCACCATTTTGCGAGCCGCGAACTGACTGGACATAGCGCTTAACACTTTAAAATAGTCCATCGAGTACGTGGGCATCGTATAGTACCAGTCCAAAGTCAATTCATCTAATGTGCTAGGAAACAACCTGTTAAAAACACTTTTATCCTAAGTATGAATACTAACCTGGATCAAATATCTTTCAGATGGGTAGCTAAATCAGTCGTTTCATCGTACTTGCGAATGTTGGAGAGAATCCCCTTTGGAATGTTGATTCGGGCTACCTTTGTTGTGAAAGGATGAAAATTTTCGACTTTAGGTGGGCATGATAAATTTGTCCTCTCTCGAAAATTTTGAGGGTGTACTCGGGAAGCTCGACGTTCTACAAAATTTACTCACCTATAAAGATGTCAAGTAGAATTTTGAGATTCTGATGACTCTCTATCCTAGTAGGGGCTACAGTGTCTTCACTTGCCATGATCTCGTTTTGAGTGGTGGGAACCATCCATGAGGGATCTGCGTCAAGTTGATCGGTCATGACTCTCACGGGAGTCTTGTGGAAATGGCGGACTACACTTTGTCTGAGAATTGCGTTGGCCTTTCTCGTAAAGGTTTTCTGGCATGCAAAGGTCCATGACCCCATTGAAGGGATTCCTATTCTCCAAGCTGATCAACTTTTGGTTTAACACTTGGAGGTATGCCTATGTTAAGCGCACATGGCTTCAACCTCAGAGTTATAGTGTTTGTGTTGCTCCTTGTTTTTTTGGATTACCATTTGCATTTAATTCTAAAGGGTCGTCACTAGGTTTGAACTCCATCTCATGTGTCTAGTAATGTTTTATTGGGCCTAATGATGGGTGCCAAATTTTCTTACCCGGATCCTGAGCATGGAGCTTCAGACAGGTGTAACATTTTGGAAGCTTTAACATGTCATGATTGGATGCTTTGGAGGGTTGGAACACAAGGGAAGATCCACTTGCAAAAGACTCCCTAATGATCAAGTCAATAAGAGAGTTTGGATTTTTTGAATAAGAGAGAACGAGTATGAGTGAGTGAGTATTTCCAATGAAATATTATGTGTATTTATAGGATTTTTTAGCCCTATGATTCAAGTGATAAAACTAGTAACATGAGATTGGCTATAAATACCTTTAATATGTGAATATTTAATCCAGTAGATGTATCTTAGAATATTTTCTAACCATTTTAGGTTAGTGAAATTTAATGCAAGTGCTACTTGCTAGAGACTCGTGGGTAAGGTGTTTAAGTACCTGATAGGTCAAAGTATGGAGGTGCATGGCAATGACATGGTAATCATATTCATGCTAACAACATGTAATTGTCTTGATAGAAGTATTCACTACGTTGAGAACATACAATATGAGGTTGAATCCCTGGAAGTGGTGTTCAGGGTGGGAAAGGAAAATTATTATGCTTCATGTTGACAAACTGGACAATTGTGCAATCCATGATAAAGGTTAGGCATTTGTCGAAATAGGAAGCCCACAAAACATAAAGGAAATACAATTACTCCTTGAAAGACTCATTTCACTATTGTACTTTATGTCAAAATTTGAGAAGACTAAACTCATAATCTCTACCTTGTGAAAATTAGAGGTGTCAATTTGGCCCTTAGCCCATGGGCCAGTCCTGACCCACTTTTCAAAAAGCCCCTTTTTAGGGGGGCCCTAAATGAGGGGGCAAAAAAAAGCCCCAGCCCCCAAAGCCCCCTCTCTAGTGGGTTAGGGCTAGGGCTAAGGTGGGTTAGGCCCACCAAATAATACTATATTAAGCTAGAAGACCCAAATCGAGAAACTGGATGGGTCTGAAGACCTAGACGTGCTTGATGACACCGAGAGGCTTGACAGGCCTGACGACCCAGACAAGCACGCTGACCTGGACGGGCCCGACGATCCGAATAGGCCCAACGAAACGGAATTGCCCTAAAAACCGAACGGACTCGATGATCCGGACGGGCACAACGACCAGGACAGGCCTGACGATCTAAGCGAACCCAACGACCCGAACAAGCACGACGATCTGAACGGGCGGAACAACCCTGATGAAAAGGACGAGACCGACGACCCTGACGGGCCCGACAATTTGAATAGGCCTAATGATCGAGACGATCCCAACAATCCAAACGGGTACGATAACCAGAACGAGCGGAGGGGCTGGACGACGCGAACGGGCCCGACGACGCGAATATGCCCGATGACTCGGACGGGCCCGACGACCCAGACGGGCTAGACGACACGGACAGGCTAGACGATCCGAACGGACCTAATGACCCTAACGGGCTCGACAATCTAGACAAGTTCGACGAGCCAAACAAGCCCAACTACCCGAAAGGGCCCGACGACATGGACGGGTCTAAGGACCGGAACAGGCCCGACAACTCAGACAAGCTCGACGATCCAAACAACCTCGTTGACACAGACGGGCCTGACGACCGGGCCGGATCCGACGACTTGGATGAGCACGACTATCCGAACGACCCGGACGGATCCGATGACCCGAATGGGCCCAATGACCTAGAAGGGCCTGATGACCCGGATACGATCCAAATGGGCTTGACGACACGGTCGAGCCAGACAACCCAGATGGGCCCAACGACTTGGAAGGGAACAACGACTCGGACGAGCCTAATGACCTGGAAGGGCGCAACGACTCGGACAGGTCCGAAGGGTTCATATCGATGGGCCCGCATGGGTCGTCAGGCATGTCCGGGTCGTTGGGCATGGCCAAGTCATCAGGTTTATCTTGATTGTCGTGCCCATTATGGTCGTTAGTCTCATTTGGATTATCGGTCTCATCCGAATCATCGGGCCTGTCTGGATAGTCTTTCTCGTCAGAGTTGTTTGGCACGTCCGGGTTGTCGGGCCCATCCGGGTCGTCTAGCATGTTCAGGTCATCAGGCTTGTTTGGGTCGTCTGGTTCGTCCGTGTCGTCGGGCCCATCCGAGTCGTATGGGTCGTTACGCTCGTCTAGGTCGTTGGACCCGCCTATTCATCAGACCTGTCCTAGTCGTATGGGTTGTCACGCCCGTCTCGGTCGTCGGGCCCGTCCGTGTCATTGAGCCCATCTAGATCGTCAAGCCTATTTGGGTCGTTGGGCTTGTCCTGGTCATCATGTCGTCGAGCCCGTCCTAGTCGTCGGGCCCATCTGGGTTATCGAGCCTATCCGATTCGTTTGACTCGTTCGGATCGTCAGGCCTAGCCGGATAGTCGACCCAATTGGATCCTCTAGCCTGTTTGGATCGTCAGGCATGATCGAGTCGTTAGGCCCATTTGGTTCGTTGGACCCGTCTGGGTCATCGAGCCCGTATGGGTCATCGTGCTTCTCGAGGTCGTCGGCCTATTCGGGTCGTCGTGCTTGTCCGGGTCGTTAGGCATATCCCATATATTATGAAGATGAAAGCCCATGGGTTAGCCCTGACCCACAATGCTTTTGTAGGGTTTTTGGCCCTATGGGCTTCTTTGATGGGGGCTTTTTTCCATGTGGGCTTTTTTGGCCCCAGCCCACATAGGCCAGGGCCAAGCTATGTGAGTTGGGCCAAATTGACACCTCTAGTGAAAATAACCACCAAGTTCAAATGGGATATTACATGCAATTAGATATTCTCATTTATCATAATCTCCCTTTGCATAACGTGATAAAAAAACTCAATCTAGTTGAACACATGATATAATGATCGGTAGAGTTATATGAGTACTACATAAAGTACAAACAAAAAGCTTTATTAAATCTTAATGTTTTGTCATAGTGGTGGCTACTTCTCATGGACACTATAGTTTATTAAAGAAAAATACAGAAAAACCTAGAATAAGAATGGTATATGAAACTAGATCAAGTCTGGGAATCAGTTGTGTGTGAGAAAGGTATTAACACCCAACAACGTTCGTTCGTAGACGGTTTGATGGGAACCTCCCTAACCATGGCCAAGAGCTTACAAGAGGATGAATGTCATCAGTGAAAGGTGGGCCCAAGCCCAAATCTATTAGGCCTATCTAGGTTATAATAAATATAGTAAGTTTCTTTTGGGCGGTATTTAGGCCTAGGGTTGTAATGTAGGGTTTTGGGCCTAGAGGAGATGACCCTAAGGAGACACTTGGGGATCACCGGGGAGATACATTACCAATGAAATATGAGTCCAATCCATATATATAGGATTGACATCACCTCTAATCCAAAATCCTAAGACAATAAATTTATGTGTTCATCAAAGTTTTTAAAATTTATGTGTTCATCACCTCTAATCCAAAATTCTAAGACAATAAATTCATTTGAACTTTTATATTCTGAATTGTACAATCCGAAGTGCAAAATAAAGAGTGCAATCCGGACTACATTGTTTGGAATGGATCTTTTAAAGATAAAATGAACTTTGTGTGGAATTGTAGAAAGAATGAAGGGGCACACCTTACTTGAATTAATTACGACCATACTCTATGCAATGAAGGGGCTGTAGAAAGAAGAAGACCATAGGGTGGAGGTGGAGAAAGAAGATGGGGTGGAGATGGAGGAAAGTATAGAGGCGTGATGGTGAAGGAAGAGGCAAGAAGATGAGGGTAAATTTGTCTTTTCATCTTGCTTATGGAGGTGTAGAAAGAAAGTATGGACGTGTAGAAAGAAATAGTCTTCATCCCGTGTACGAAGTTTTCTTAGCTATGTATCACAGTCTATAAATTTCTTACGGGATATTGTTGTAAAAAACTGGATTAAAAAATGTTATCAATGCGATCATAATTGCACAACGCAAATTGCAATTATGCACTGTGCAGGTGAGCAATCTGCTTAAAATTGACTTAATTTGTAGCTTTTGACAAGTGTAATTTCAGTTATGCAACTCTTCCATAATTGTAATATAGGCTATGCCATCCACGTTTGTAACAGGAAGTTAATAGCTTCCTTTATTGTCTAACTAACGATGCATATGGGTTATGTCCCTATGTCCGGAAACGTACACCAATTCCTGGTCCAAAAGCAACTTTAGGTCACCTTGGGGTTCAACGTTCTTCTCATCTATAGTCAAACTGTGTTGCCTCCTTAGTGCCATCTTTGTCTACCAGAACGGAACATAAGCTTAATTAGTTGATGAAGAAGCCCACTGTAACTGAACCCCAAGACAATGCCGCAACAAATATTTTAATTTATAAAGGGGTAATTCCTCAGTCAAATACGTTAAACCCCGTAACACGGATACCTCACCTACTGTTAATTTAATCATAATCATAATAGGATATAATTATTAGACTTAATGGTAATTTTTATTTTCCACTTTCTTTCTTGAACTCAGATACTAAGTTTAAAATGTGATATAAATTTAGGAATAGCACTCTTGAATAAACCTTTTTAGTCTAGGGACTGTTTGGTGACACCCTTTCGACTGCACTTTTTGTTATGTTGTAGTTTGAAAGTGATTCCTACTCGCGTTTGGTGACAAGAAGTACCCAGCGATCGCCCAAGAGATTAATTAATTTATTAACAATGATGGGTTTGTGAGCCAGAAGTGTGCAGCAGTGCGCTGAAAATGAAAATGGCTTCTGATTGCGGTGAAGCAGTGATGGATTCTGTTGGAACAACATCATCATCATTGTCAGCATCAATTATCAAGATCACCAAATTCGTTGAGTAGAACCAAATGGGAGGGAGTCATGACCAGAGCCAAAACTTCTCCACCAACCCTTCCGACTACAAGCTTCTAGAAGAAGTTGGTTATGGCGCCACCGCCACCGTCTACCGAGCCATCTATCTTCCCTTCAACCAGGTGGTTGCCGTCAAATGCATGGATCTCGATCGCTGTGACATCAATCTGGTTCCTATCTTCTTCCTCCTCACTGCTCTTTGATAACGCATTTGATCAATCAGTTAATTAATCGATGTTTGATATTGCAACAGGATGATTTGCGAAGGGAAGCGCAGATGATGAGCCTGGTCGATCATCCGAACGTACTGAAGGCATACTGCTCCTTCGCTGTGGAGCGGAGTTTGTGGGTTGTGATGCAGTTCATGGACGAGGGCTCCTGTTTGCATCTCATGAAGATTGCGTACACGGAGGGGTTCGAGGAGGAGGCAATCGGATCCATCCTCAAAGAAACTCTGAAGGCCCTGCAGTACCTCCACCACCACGGCCACATTCATCGGGACGTCAAAGCCGGCAACATTTTACTTGGCAGCAGCGGCGCCGTCAAGCTCGCCGACTTCGGTGTTGCCGCTTGTTTGTTCGACGCCGGCGACAGGCAGCGCTACAGAAACACTTTTGTGGGGACCCCTTGCTGGTATCTCATAACAGCATTTGTTTCTCATTCACTCTCTCTGTACAGCGTAACATTATATGTTCTTGTCATCTTTCTCCCGCAGGATGGCTCCTGAGGTTCTGCAACCTTCAAGTGGCTATAATTCTAAGTCAGTCATTCATCCAATTAATCTTCTTATTGGCTGTCTCTGCCGATTACCTTAACATTGTACATTCTGTCACTGCTAACTCAAAACATTTGATTTTGCCAACGTGTTTAATAAGGCCCTTTATAGAAAATTGTTTTATCCCCTTTTTCAGTATAAGACTCCTTTGTAATCGAATGATGAATTGATTTTTTTCCCCTAAAATACCCTAATCAAATATTTGAAACAAATTACTAAAAGTTTTTCTTACTTGATCTGGTTTGATAGAACATGGGCTCACGGCACCTAAGTTTCTCTCTCTCAACTACTTTAACTTTAAATATACGACGACAATTTTGGAACAACAATACAAACCTATTGTTTATAACTAATTTTCTTAAAGGGTGTTATTAAAGGCATGACTAGTGTACTGCAATGGTTTAATGTTTTTTGGTAAATAGTTTAATTAAGCATGATTTAGTATGACTTTGGGAGCGAGCTTCTCAAATTCTTGACTGTGAACTTTGAAGCTGGTTGACAAAAGCTGAAAAAAGCGTATTCTTATAGGCTTTTCCATGAAGTTTATTGAATAGGTTGAGGAGAAGAGCTTATAAAATGTTCATAAGCTATTTTCAAAAGCCTAAATTAGCTTTGTATGAGCTCTTTCAATAGCCCTCTTGATCATGCAGAATTGCTTATGAAAGGTTGTAGTTTCAATTGACTACAATTCTTTCTGGTTTGTTTGTTTCTTTGTTCAATGGACTCTTTTTGTTTATATTGGGATTGAATAATGGCCAAAGGTTATTGTTATTGCTAAAGTTCATAAATGTTGAACAGGGCTGATATTTGGTCTTTTGGGATTACGGCACTTGAGTTGGCTCATGGTCATGCCCCATTTTCAAAATACCCTCCAATGAAGGTATACATTCAGTGGTTTCGAAGAGACAGTGTCTAAAAGGATGTTGGCATTTGACTGTGTGATATAATTTGTAATATAAGATGACTTCGCTTTTTTTTTTTTTTTTGTTTTTTATTTTTTTTATTATTTTTAATATAAATATTTTTTTTTTTTTTTTTTTTTTTTTTCATGTATAGGTTCTTCTAATGACCATACAGAATGCCCCTCCCGGACTTGATTATGACCGTGATAAGAAGTTCTCTAAGGTATTGCTGTTCTTTCTGGATGGATTTTTGTTACACGATTTGTCATTATATGATACATGTAGTTTTATTTAGTTCATTACTCATGGCACATAAAATTGAATTTTGGTTCTGATATGGTTCTTATTCATAATGTGTTTCTTGTTCAACCGTTGTCTAATTAAAGTATTTCCAGTTGTGATCAGTCTTTTAAGGAAATGGTTGCTATGTGCCTAGTGAAAGACCAAACAAAAAGGCCATCAGCAGAGAAGTTACTGAAACATTCCTTCTTCAAACATGTTAAGCCTCCCGAGCTCTCTGTAAAAAAACTGTTTGCTGACTTACCCCCTCTTTGGAATCGTGTAAAAGCACTCCAGGTTGGTTTTCATGAGGCCTTGGTGCAGGTTTTAAATTTTTTCTTCCAGCTACCTTTACTTGACTTCACGAATTCTTGCAGCTCAAAGATGCAGCTCAACTTGCAATGAAGAAAATGCCTTCTGCAGAAGAAGAGGCAATATCTCAGGTTAAAGCTGATGTTCAAATCTTTATTTCTCACATACTGTGATTAGTTTAGTGATTCTTCGGAGCATTATTTGAAGGAAGGACATAACCAAGTTAGCCACTTGATAAAAAATGAGAAACCTGACTGTTTCAAGTCATGGTTATGGTACATGTGAAAATGAGAGTGAGTTAGGGAGTGGAGAGAACATGATAAAAGAATAGTGTGGGGATAGGTCATGGAAGATGGAACCACTCTAATACTATGATGAAAATTTTGGAGCAGATAGAGGAAGGGAGACAAAAGAAAATGAAACACTATTTGGTATTAACTGAGTTGTATCACAATGTATGGAAGTATTTGGTATAGTCATAAAAGCAGAAAACTTAACATTATTTATACTAATCTAATTCTAACTATTTAAAGAATTAAATCATGATAAAGAAATATGAAAAGCCATCCCAAAAGATTATAAGAAATAGGGAGACTAATCCTAGAGGATCATATAACAACAATAACAAAGCCTTTTTCTACTTGATGAGGTTGATTACATGAATTACACAATGCCATTCATCACAACTAAAAAACAAAGCTTCAAAAATATTAATTAGCTTGAGATCTCTATTGACCACTTCAACATCTGTTTCGGTGCCGCCCTCCTCCTTATCACTGAAAAGCATGCTATCAAGCTATGGGCTAAGATTTTCTCGTATTCAAACAGTAACCATGATTTACACATTCCAAAGACTTACCCTTATTGAAGAGATGGAAGGGTTTTGGGGAACTTTGTCCCTAATCCCTATAAAAGTTTTTTATGTATGACTAACCAAACGACTGCTTTTGGCAACTGTACATTTAAAGCTTCACTTAACATCAAATGCAACATATATATGTTTCTTGTAGAAAACAAAAGATTATCACCTTTACGGGCTCCATAGATAACAGAATTATATATTTTGCTTTAGAGTCAATACCAACGAGGAGTTAGCACGTGGAACTTTCATATTGATGATTTGAAAGCTCAAGCTTCATTGGTATGTATTTTCATTTTAGATTTATTTGCTTGACTAGTTTGTCCCTTATTGGATCTGAACTAATGTCTTCAATTTTTCTAGGTGAGGGATGATGATGATATTGTTGAGATGAGGGAAGAAGATCAAAACAAAAACAATTTTTTCACTAATTACAAGGCTGTGAGAATACCTTGCCACTGAATTTTGATGTTGTTCAGTTGTTATACTGTAAAAAAAAAAATTATTTTCTTTTGTTGTTGTCATGACAGGGTGCAATTGATTCAGAGAAATCACCACTGAATAAAATCACATCACAGGTAGGGGCTATAGACATAAAACAGACACAGCAAAATGAATGCTTCAACAAAAACAAGAAGATTCCAGAAAGCAAAATCCAGGAACCTGCACTGCCCAAAAATATTATTTGTAAGAGAAATGGGTCAACATCAGAGGCAATGACATCTAATATACAGAAAGATATAATTATGAGCAAAATTAGAGGCCAAACAGTAAAAACCCGTCAAACTCAAAGTGGACCACTGTTGCCAGTCACAGTTCTCAATCATTTCAAATCAGAAAGGGAACAAACATCAGAAAGGTACCTTATTCTCTTTTTTGGGTTATATCTTGTTGTATTTTAGATTATGATTAGATTTTAACAAATTGTATGATGAAATGAAGTTAGTTACTCTTATAGTTTCCTAAATATTGACAGTTAGTTACAAGTCAGTGACAACAGAGGATCTGTAGCTAGTTAAAACAATTAGGTTCATAGCTACAGAGGTTGGAAGGACATGAGTTCAGCTTAAGTAGGAGGAAACGTAGAAACAAGAGTGAAATTTAGAGTTGTAGCATTGATAAATAAAATATTCAGTGGCTCTGTTGTAAGGGGAAACTTCTGGATGAGATTTCTCTTTTCTGAATAATATTATTCTACTTAGTATGGGACTCCTTACATTGTCCCCCCATTGTGACTGACTTCCACAACGACTTTCACTCAACTGGCCCTATAGTAGCCATTTTCTCTTTTATGGCTTCATTCACTTGCACCTTGATATTATAGGTATCCCTTTTCATAGACCTACTCTAAACAAAAAATCCAATTGTTGGGCCTTAAGCACAAAAGGATAGCCCAACCCAAAAAGATTTATCCATGAAAGGGGAGGGGAAGTGTTGTTAGAGATTTTCAAATATCAATCGTTAGAGTTTTACGTAAATCTTGTAATTAGAGATATTATGAGATGTAGTGAGTTGTATGTATTTATGTAAACAATGAAAATTACTATTCATTGTTTTCATAGTCATAAATAAGAGGCTCTGCACTAAATATTTGGTAAACAAAATTCACCTTGAGCCTTTAGTTCTCTTTTTTTAACATGGTTTTGGAGTCAAACAAGGTAGTTAATGTGTTAGTTAATCACCTTATGGTAGTTAACTAATAAAGGAAACTCGTGAGAGAACTTTCTGTGGATGGACTGATTTTGTTAAATGGTTTAGGAGGTAGTTAGTTGTTAGTCAAAGGTAGTTAAAACAATAATTACTTAAAACTTGCAAGAGATAATTACTCAAAACTTGCAAGAGAAGCTTTTCTCTTAGTAGATGGCATCAATCATGACATAGTTAGGAGTTAGTTAGTTAGTTGGTTGGTTACAAAAGCTTGTAAGAGAAGCTTCTTCTTGGCTTGTGAGGGAAGTTTCTCCAACCATAACTGATAAGCCTAGGTTGTCTTAACTAGGTATAATTTAGGAAAGCTTCTACAATAAGTTTCTTCTCTCTATAGTTACTTTGTATACAAGTCTTTTTAGACAGTTTTTAATGAAATTTAATTGTATCTATAGAATTGTATATGTTATGAATGTGTTGTGTGTCTAATGCAGACCACACAATATGTATTTATACTATTGAATAGAATCAATTACAATAAAGACCTAATAATTAGGAATCAATTATACTAATTTTCGATATTTTGTAACGGTTGATTTCCTAGAAATCTATAACAGCTGATTATATTCTAACAGTCTCCATGGATGATTCTTTTTCTCCATGAAGTTTCTGTTGGACTTGAAGTGTTGATGTTGTAAACATTGCTAGGACTAGTTTTTTTATTTAGTTGAGTAATTTAACCTAGTAACTTGTAAGACCATTTTGGGCAATGGCTATATAGCATGAAGCTAATCTCATGGACCTAGGTACAGGCTTCTTGCAACTGTGGACAATTGAGTTTGCTAACAAGAGTAATTGGGTGACCTTGTTGGATTGAGGTCATTTGAAAGGGCACGACCCAAATGAGTGAAAGTTAACTTCATAGCCCCATCATCCATGGAGTCGTTGCTGATTGTAAGGACATAGGGTCCATTGGAAAAAGGTAACCTTAAATTTAAAACGTAATTTGCAAGAAAAGGTGGTGGCACTCAAACATTGAGGCATTTCCCACCATAACTTTGAGGGCCAAAGTTGTTGTAGTAAGAACGCTTCCAGAAGGAGGAGGAGTTGAATAAAGTCTTAGACTTTATTTCGCTGTAAACAATCTAACAATTAAACAAAGCAACACAATAGTTTTATATTGGTTCAACCAAACACATGGACTAGTCCAATTTTTCCTTAAGACAACTTCTTATGACGTTCCACTTTTGATCAAAGAGTACGAAATGAGTATGCAACTACTCTTGGTTATATTGGGTACACAAACATCTCCTAGTTAACTTGTCTTAATCTTCTCTAAGATTAAAAACTCAAGAGATTGTAACAAGAAAACTCTTAGAGAGTGAGGAATACAAAGGTTTAGCTCTCGCAAAACTTAGTACACCTAAACGAAATTGTAAACTAGCTCTTTCCAACGATATAGTTTTTCTATGTATTATTCTCTTGAGACCATGGTTATAAAACTCCCGAGTTTACATGCCTGATAATACCTTGCGAGTTAACTCGCAAGCAACTTGGTTTTCAAGCAGAATCGGTGGACTCGGACGTGGAATCGCTGGAACTAGAAGATTGTTGATCCTTATACCATTTGAGAAATTTGTTGAATATAGCAAGTGTATCAGATGAAACAAAAGAAGGAGGATCCCCAACAAACGATGGTGGGGAAAGATCGGTCTGAATAGCTACAATAGATTGAGGAGGATGACCATATAATGCATAACACTTGTCAATCTTGTGACCTAGCTTGCCACAATGTTCATACTTAGGACGCCGTTTTCCCTGAGGGCAAGTCCGATTATCACGATGGGATGCCATAATAAATCAAATACAAAACAAAAATGCGAATCACAGCGGAAACAACGAACAAAACAGATCCCAATATTAGATGATTGCAAATTCCTTAAAATGGCATAAAGAACATGGTGCAGAACCTCCAGAAATGCCTCAAAGCATAAAACAATTGCAAAATTGCGAAAGAGGCTTGGGGCTTAGGAAAGAAGAACTACTGTACGAATCCCTTCTCAAACATAAAATTTGCGAAAGAGACTTAGGACTTAGGGCTAAAGGTTTAGGAAAGAGGAACTACTGTAGAGAAAATAGGGTTTGAGATTAATCTCCCTTGTGTATAAACCGCACATAGGGTAATCTATTTATAATAGAGAGAGGTACAACTAAAAAGAGTAACTAAAACATAAATAGAGTAAATAGAAGATATTGTTTGATATTGTGATTAACAATATCTAACAATATCTTAATAATATCAAACAATATCTAAAGAATATTTAACACTTCCCCTCAAGCTGGAGCATACAAATCGTATGTGCCAAGCTTGTTACAAATATAATCAATTATAGGCCCCATAAATTGTATCTGCTAACTGATCACTTGAGTTAACAAACTCAGTCTTGATGTCTCCAGACATGATCTTTTCCCGAATGAAATGACAATCAATCTCAATGTGTTTGGTTCTCTCATGAAAGACAGGATTAAAGCTAATATGAAGAGCAACCTGATTGTCACACACAAGTGTCATTTGGGTAACATCTCCAAATTGTAACTCTCTCATCAATTGCTTGAGCCAAACAAGTTCACAAACAGTTGAGACCATAACTCTATATTCTGCTTCTGCACTGGATCTTGCTACAACACTATGTTTCTTACTTTTCCACGAGATCAAGTTACCACCAATGGAGACACAATACCTAGATGTAGATCTTCTATCAGAAGGAGATCTTGCCCAATCAACATCTGAATAGCAAACAACTCTTGTATGGTTATTAGAACCATATAACAATCCTTTTCTAGGGGATTTTTTAATATACTTCAAGATGCGAATGATTGCATTCCAATGATCTTCACATGGGGAATTAAGAAATTGGCTTACCACACTGACTGCAAAGAAAATGTCAGGACGAGTAACGGTAAGATAATTCAATTTCTCAACCAATCTTCTATACTGCTCATGATCAGATATAGGCTCCCCCTGATTTGATAGAAGTTTAGTATTGGGATCCATGGGTGTATCAACAGACTTTGAACTCATCAACCCAGTTTCCTCCAGAATATCCATGGCATACTTTCTCTAAGATATAACAATACCATCATTGGACTGTGCCACCTCAATACCCAAGAAATATCAGAGTTTGCCAAGATCTTTGGTCTGAAAATGGTGACAGAGATGCTGTTTCAACTGAGAGATGCCATGGTTGTTACTCCCTGTAAGAACGATGTCATCAACATATACTATTAAGTAAACACATCCAGCACTTGAGTGTTGATAAAAAACAGAATGATCTGCTTCACACCGAGTCATACCAAATTGCTTAACAACATTGCTAAACTTTCCAAACCAAGCCCTAGGAGATTGTTTTAGGCCATATAGGGATTATCATCCCAGAAGACTCCCCCTAACCCCTCATTTCATTCAATCACGAGGTTATATACCAACTACATAAGCCCAAATCATTGGTTGTCCGCACTTTTACAAACCAAAAGAACTCTAATAACAATGAGACACACATACTGGAAATTACTAATTCATCATAGGCTATTGCTTCCTACACCCTATCAAAAGAAATACCCTCGCTCGCTGCACTATGTCGCTGCCACTAGCACTACAGTCATTGCTGCATGTGTCTTCTCCGCTGCACCTCCAACGACAGCTTCGTTATCCACTACACTCTTTGACAGAATAGAGAGAGAGAGTAAATTCTTGGATTTGGTGGAAAGCTTGTTCTGTAAAGCTTATTCTAGAATGTATTTGATATGTTCCTGTTCTTGCAGAGACAATATTAGCTCATTATGGGATTCAAACTTTATCTTACCACAATCTTTGAGCTTCTCGGATGGACACTCCTTCGGTCCTATTCGTCATGTCTTCGTTACTTGACACTTGGTAGAACATGGGGAAGTTACTTATAGAAAGGACTCGAATGATAAAGTCAGAAAAGCTTTCAAAGTAAAATCCTAGATTATGCACTAATGAAATATTGTACCTTTAATTGTTGGGGTCCACTCTTATTTATAGAAGACTAATCCTACTTTGCTTGGTTTAGATTATGGGCTGGGCCTTGATTATCTTTTTAGTGGTCCAGTACTTTATTGAGCTTATATGGGCTCAGTTGGACCCAGGTTTCAGGTTGAATACTTTTTCGTAATGGTTTAACTGATTCATTCTAAGTTAGAGTATGCAGCATTACTGGTTGTGATAGGTGTTCGAGGAGGCAGTGTAGTTAATCAACTTGGCCGTCATGTGGGTTCAACTATGGATCGTGTGGTATTCCTTTAAGCCTAGTGGCTATTTATAAGTTAGTGGCCTTTGGGGTTGGCGACCTTCCAAGATGGTGGTAAATTCTGAATACTATGACATAGCGGCCAGTTCAATGGTACAGTTCCAAAAAGCTTCTATCTGAAATCTTGTTATCGAAATCTTGTTCCATAACACATTTAATGTGTTATGGGAAGTTTGTTCCAAAATTTTTGTTTCAGATAGCTCATTCCAAAAAACATCTCATGTTGTGGAAAGCTTGTTCAAGAAAGTGTGTTTTTTAATGCATCTCATATGTTAGAAATTGTTTTGGAAATCTTGTTCTAGAAGTTCATGAAAGTTTGTTCTGGAATTCCAGAGCAGGTGACCTTGAAGTCACTATTACGAAGGATAAAAGGGTAATTTTAAAAATTATGAGGGTGTAGTTAAAAATTATTGGGGTGCAAGAAGCAAAAATCTTGGGTTAAAGAAGAGACATTTAATTTTAAACGTTTCTGGGTATGGAGCAGTAGCTGTTGTAAAAGGGGAAACTTTACGATGGAAGAGTGTTGTCCTATTGTTTGTTCTTTTCATCTAATTCAACAAAATCTGTTTTCTGTTTCCCATTCCTAGCTCTTGGTTCTTAATAAAAGTCAACAATAAAGAATATGTAGGCAAGAAAGTTTTTACCATTAGATTTGTCCAATATGATTATACAATCTTGTTACTTGTGTGTAATTTTAAGTTTGTATTAATGGATCCATCGTCTCACAGGTGGCTCTTTCCATTTCTTATGGATAGTCCACTGCTATTGCTCTGTCTCCATAACATCGTTGTTTGCTTTTTTAAGACATTTAATGCTTTGTTACTCTTTAGGCTTGAGAATGGAAATCAGTTACCGGGTGAGAAAAATAATCGTGAAGTGCGACGACCTCCAAATTTTAGTGGACCGTTGATGCTTTCTGCACGAGCCTCAGCAAATAGTTTATCAGCTCCAATAAAGTCTTCGGGAGGTACTTAAACTATACGTATGCACCAGCAAGCTATGTGCAGAATTTCAACTAGCTTGTGAACCAAACCATCTTAATTCTGAGTTTAATTTGGTTACCATCACTCCTGGTAGGGTTCAGGGATTCCTTGGATGACAAGTCTAGGGCTAATCTAGTACAAATTAAAGGGAGGTTTTCTGTGACATCAGAAAATTTAGATCTTGTAAAGGTGTGCTCTATTTTTACAACTGAATTGTCTATAATCATTTACCTTTAACTGACATCACATTGCAAAATAGGATATTCCTGGAAGTTCAGTTTCACTTAGATCTTCACAGGTTGGTTATTGTTCTAATTAATTACTATTTATGTATTTGTATCATATAGATGCCCTGAACTGATGTTTATGTTCCCATAACATTTGATATAGGGCTCATCACTGCGGAAATCTGCCAGTGTTAGTGATGGGATGTTGGATTCCGAACAAATGGTTTGTGCATAAGCCATATTCATATCTATACCAGCATGTTACTTATTTGGTTTATGCTCTCAACAATTTATAAAGTTAAATGGATAGAGCTCATTTTCAAATTTGGAAAACCTTTTCTTCTTGAGTTGTTTGCAGAGCATATATGATGTATAATTTATTATTTTTTTGATATATAAGGCTCATTAATCTTCTATTGAATCTGTTTCTCTTCAGCCAATTAGTCAGGCCTCCCAAGATTCTGCCACCAATAACATCTCTGCATCACTTCTTATGACTCACCTTCAAAATCTTCTCCAGCAAACATTAATGCAACAGGTGAGGAAAATTTCGGAAAGTTAATCACGAAACTCACTTTGCCCATATATGATCTCATTGAAAGTTCTATTTTATACCAGGATCTTATAGTGAATCTGTTGAGTAGCTTGCAATCTGCTGAAGGTATTGAAGGTGAGAGTGAAGGATTTTCCTTTGATTATACTTGAAGCAATTGTTGACGATTTTGAATGATATAATGATCCAATCAATATTGTCAGTTTCACAGAATGGAAAGTTGCCACTAATACCTTGCAGTTCACAAATAAATAGGGGTGTGAGTAATTTTTGCTCAATTTATCCTTTAAACTAGTGTGCTTAATTAATTTTCAACTTGTGTATGGTTCGATTTTCTTGGAAAAATTGTTCACTCTTTCTCTCATTACATAAACCTCTACTAAATCCTATAATGTAACAGTTATTCATCAGCTTGATGTTCTCCTTAGACGTTTGTCATTGACAGGTCGACACAGCAGCTGCAGGGAGGGAACGTTATCTGCTGCTCAAAATAATGGAGCTTCAGACTCGGTTAGTTATATCAATCTAAATATTGTTTCTCACTATTCACTTTAACTTTTACTTCAAATAGCTTATCTAACTCTTTCCCCCATATTACAGTATGGTCACTTTGACTGATGAATTGACTGCTGAGAAGTTAAAATACATGCAGGTAATTTTCTGTAGAAACTGTTAGGTTGCATTCTTTGTTTCATTCTTAAGAAAAAAAATATCATTAATGTATTTTAATTAATATTTTTGAGATTAAAGAAAATAAGATTTGAGATTAATCTCCCTTGTGTATAAATCACACATAGGGTAATCTATTTATAGTAGAGAGACGTACAACTAAAAAAAGTAACTGAAAATAAATAGAGTAAATAGAATATATTGTTTGATATTGTGATTAACAATATCTAACAATATCTTAATAATATCAAACAATATCTAAACAATATCTAACACTCCCCCCAAGCCGGAGCATACAAATCGTATGTGTCAAGCTTGTTACAAATATAATCAATTATAGGCCCCGTAAATTGTATCTGCTAACTGATCATTTGAGTTAACAAACTTAGTTTTGATGTCTCCAGACATGATCTTTTCCCGAATGAAATGACAATCAATCTCAATGTGTTTGGTCCTCTCATGAAAGACTGGATTATAGCAAATATGAAGAGCAACCTGATTGTCACACACAAGTGTCACTTAAGTAACATCTCCAAATTGTAACTCTCTAAGCAATTGCTTGAGCCAAACAAGTTCACAGGTAGCTAAGGCCATAACTCTATATTCTGCTTCTACACTGGATCTTGCTACAACACTTTGTTTCTTACTTTTTCACGAGATCAAGTTACCACCAATGGAGACACAATACCCAAATGTAGATTTTCTATCAGAAGGAGATCCTGCTCAATTAGCATCTAAATAGCAAACAACTCTTGTATGGTTATTAGAACCATATAACAATCCTTTTCCGGGAGATCTTTTAATATACTTCAAGATACGAATGACTCCATTCCAATGATCTTCACATGGGGAATTAAGAAATTGGCTTACCACACTGACTGCAAAGGAAATGTCAGGACGAGTAACGATAAGATAATTCAATTACCCAACCAATCTTCTATACTGCTCAGGATCAGATATAGGCTCCCCCTAATTTGGTAGAAGTTTAGTATTGGGATCCATGGGTGTATCAACAGACTTTGAACTCACCAACCTAGTTTCCTCCAATATCCATGGCATACTTCTTCTGATATATAACAATACCATCATTGGACTGTGCCACCTCAATACCCAAGAAATATCTGAGTTTGCCAAGATCTTTGGTCTGATAATGGTGACAGAGATGTTGTTTCAACTAAGAGATGCCATGGTTGTTACTCCTTGTAAGAATGATGTCATCAACATATACTATCAAGTAAACACATCCAGCACTCGAGTGTTGATAAAACACAAAATGATCTGCTTCACACCAAGTCATACCAAATTGCTGAACAACATTGCTAAACTTTCCAAACCAGGCCCTAGGAGATTATTTTAGGCCGTATAGGGATTTGCAAAGACGACATACCATCTTAGAAGACTCCCCCTGAGCAACAAACCCAGGAGGTTGCTCCATATAGATTTCTTCTTGCAAATCATCATTGAGGAAAACATTTTTAACATCCGGTTGATAAAGAGGCCATTGTTGTAGAGTAGCCATGGCGATAAATAAATGAACAGAAGCCATTTTGGCACGGGAGAAAAGATATCTCCATAATCCAACCCAAAAATTTAAGTATAACCTTTGGCCACCAGACGAGCTTTGAGGCGATCAATAGTACCATCAGGTCCAACTTTGATAGCAAACACCCACCTACAACCAACAACAGATTTCTCATACAGTAACGGGACTAGTTCCCAAGTTGCGCTATTATGAAGAGCACTTAGTTCATCTATTATGGCCTGACGCCAACTAGGATGGGCTAAAGCTTCACGGACAGTTTTTGGAATGGTCACGAAAGAAAGACATGTTTAAAAAGGTAATGACAATTGATGATAACTCAAAGGAATATAATGGGAAGAGGAATTACCGTAGAACACATACCTTTTTGGAGGGCAATGGGAAGGTCAGACTTAGGTGTCAAAGCCGGAGGAGACAGAGTTGTTGGCACTTGAGTGGAGTCACATGGTGGTGGAGGAGAAGCTGACTGTGGAACAGGAATCGATGGTGGAGGAGACACAGTAAGAGGGTCACAAGCAAAAGGAACATTAAAGGTTCTAGGAGTGTTGATAGGATTGAATGGAGACAGATGTGAAGATTGACTTTTAAAATAAATGGAGAACTCATCAAAGGTGACATCTGCATACACAAAATAACGATTAAGAAAAGGAGAAAACATTTCTATCTTTTTTGTGCTCTTGTAAACCCTAAGAAAACACACTTATGTGGTCTAAGAGAAAGCTTGTCAAGATTAGGACTGAAATTATGAACAAAACATGTAGACCCGAAAACTCTTAGAGGTAAGGGATGAAGAGGTTCATGAGGGAATAAAATGGAATGAGATATGTTATTCTTTAAAACTGAAGAAGGCATGCGATTAATGAGATAACAGGCAGTAAGAATAGCATCACCCCAAAAATGTTCAGGAACCTCTCCATGAATTAAAAGAGTGCGAGTTGTTTCAATATGTCTATTTTTACGTTCAGCTACACCATTTTGTTGAGAGGTATAAGCACAAGAAGTTTGATGCAGAATACCGTGAGAAACCATAAATTGTTTAAAAGAATGAGAAAGATATTCACAACCATTATCACTGCGCAAAACTCTAGTAGAAACATCAAACTCAATTTTAATTTCATTAAAAAAAATTGAAAGGTATGAAATAATTCCTAACGATTTTTCACTAAAAATAACCAAGTACATCTGGAATAATCATCGATGAAAGTAACAAAGTATTGAAAACCTAAAGTAGACTTAACAAAGCTAAGACCCCAAATGTCAGAGTGAACCAAGGCAAAAGGGGACGAAACATCACGTATGACACTACAAGGAAAGGAATTACGACTATGCTTGCCTAATTGACATGACTCACACACCAAACGAGACAACTAGGACAAGGCAGGGACAAGCTGCTGTAACTTGGCAAGGCTTAGATGACCTAACTGAGCATGAAGAAGTGGGACGAAGACGATAAAGACCATGAGACTCAGGGATATACGTGAAAGAAAATACCATCATTGGACTGTGCCAATCACCTGTTTTGAACTCCGGTCCTGTAAACACACAAAATTATTGGTAAAAGAAAAACACAATCAAGAGAACAAGTTAGACGACTGATGGACAACAAGTTAAAAGGAGACTCAGGGAGATAAAGAACATTATCAATGGTTAAAGAAGAGAAGAGTTTAACAGTGCCAATACCGTGGAGAAAGAGAAGAGAGAGGAAAAAAAAACCCTAAAATACCAAAGAGTTATGATGGAATCAACAAGACCAGATCCAGAAAGAGTAGGACGAGACATTCCAGCGCAGGTGATCGCTGTCGGAGACGTTAGTGACGTGTCGCCACGCACGACAGCGAAACAGAAAGAGGCGCGGCTTCGAACAACGCATGAAGGAGCGTCGCTGCTTCGATGGCGACGATTCTGGCAGCGTTGAGGTCGCCTGGCCGGGGCAATTAGAACCGTGTGGTCGCCAGTCAGAACTGACACTCCGGTGCCGGCGGCGATGATAGCGATGACGGTGGAGGTAGCAGTGATAGCGGCGATGGCGGAGGTAGCGGTTGCAGCGACAAGGGCGACGGAAAAAATAATGCCAAAAAATACCTTAAGCTCTTGTTACCATGTTGAGAATAAAGAAAATAAGGTTTAGAATTAATCTCCCTTGTGTATAAACCAAACATAGGGTAATCTGTTTATAGTAGAGAGAGGTACGATGAAAAAGGAGTAACTGAAAATAAATAGAGTAAATAGAAGATATTGTTTGATATTGTGATTAACAATATATAACAATATCTTAATAATATCTAAACAATATCTAACAAATATCATGTTAGGTATTAGTGAAAAACTTTAACATCCTGACTAAGTTGCATCTTAAAGTTTCATCAATTACTTGTCATCACATAAAAACACTATAAAACAAGAAAAAAAAAATACAAAGAGTGTGACAATGAAAACACTATAAACTAACAAAACCTAAACATCTGAAGGCTTAAACATTTTCTAAAGAAACCAAAATTAAAAGTAGAAGGTAAAGAATCAAACCAATCTTAACAAGAGCAATGTTAACAAAACTTAGTACATTTATTACCCTCACGAAAGATATGATAAACTTCAAAATCCATTTGTTGCAGGACCTAAAATAAAAGAAATTGTGGTACTAAATTGTAATTACAAAGAATTACAAAAAGAAAAAGAAAAAGAAAACAATAGTTTGTTAGACGGTTATAGATGGGAGTGAGGGGACTATATAGCTGGTGTAAAAGCAGAGGATGGGTAATCAATTTGTGTGGAGAAAGCCATTCTGCAACGTTTCAATATATATTTTGTTCGATATCCATTCTTTCATTGGATTCCCTACGTTGGTATTCAGTCTTCGAGAGTCTTCCTGTCCTAGTTTGTTGTTACATTGGTATCAGATGTACCCTTCTAACCACGTTTCCGCCATGGCTGATAACACTCGCAATCAAGCTCTCCTTCGCGAAATGGAGGAACGTCTCAATTTGAAAATGGAAGAACACTTCATGTCCATCGGTGCTTCTCTCAAAGCAACAGCTCCAAGAATTATTTCAGCAATATGAAAACAAAAGAGGTTCAAATTCTGGTAACAATACGCAACCCTATGCTTGTAATACGCGAATGGCTCGTTTGGATTTTCCTCGATTTAATGGTGATGGTGTCAAGAATTGGATCATTTAGTGTGAGACATTTTTTTCCATTGATCAAACCCCTAACGATTACAAGGTTAGGCTTGCGGTGGTGCATTTTGAGGGAAAGGCACTTTAGTGGCATAATGTCTATGTCAAAACTATTGGGTTGAACAACTTACCTTTGTGGGACGAATACACTTGTATTCTGTTGGGCCGTTTTGGGGAAATTTGTGATGATCCCATGGCTAAGTTGATGCAACTTTGGCAGAAAGGCTCTATCACAAAATATCATGAAGAATTTGATGCAATTGTATCTAGAGTAGACTTATCTTCTTCACATCAGCTTAGTTGTTTTCTTGGTGGTATGAAACAGGATATGCAAATGATGGTGAGGATGTTTCAACCAACCACTATCATTAAGGTATTTTCGTTAGCCAAAATGTATGAGTCTGCCAGCACTCAATCTTCTCCCCATAAATCATTTTCCAAACCACTCAAATTCAATCCAACAATAAAAACCCCACTATTATCCACCCCATCCGACCAGGTTGACAAAGCCAAACCTTCTGCACAAGTCAAAAAAACTTTAACCCCGACCTATATGAGTGAGCGGAGGAGCAAGGGTTTGTGTTATTTTTGTGATGAACCTTTCACTCCAGCACATAGTTTGACACATAAGAAATTGCAAATTCATGTAATGGAGTTGGAGGAAGAAGTGGATTCTGAAGCAAAGAAAAGTGCTGGACAGCACAGCGGCACGAATGAGATAGTGGATCCTTTGATTTCTGTGAATGCTTTGACTGGTCTCACGAATTTCAGAACAATGCGTGTAACTGGCTGATTCAAGAAGCACCCTCTCCACATATTGATTGATAGTAGCAGCACTCAACTTCCAGATGTGTCTTTATCTAGGAAGTTAGGATGCAAAATTGAGACGATGAATCCTTTGAATGTGACTGTAGTGGATGGAACTAAAGTTCAAACTTCTTATATTGTTAGGACCTTTAAGTGGTATTTACAGAATACTCCTTTCCAGATCTGATGTTGTTACCACTTGGTTGTTGTGACATGGTGCTTGGTATTGAATGGTTGGTGACTCTCGGTGATATCACATGGAATTTTGACAAACTGACAATGGAGTTTTCTGTGAATGGTAAGAGACAGGTGCTTCGAGGGGCTTCCTGCAGTGGCCTTAAGACCATTAAAAAACAATAGTTCCACAAAACATTATTGTCAGGGGTTCATTTCTCAATGTTGCAATTATGTCCTACCGAGAATGTTGTGCTGCTTCACTCATTGTCTCCTCATACAGAACAAACCCAGCTTCATAGTAGCATTGAAGAGTTATTGGCGTCCTTTCCTGATCCTTTTCCAAGAACCTGCAGGATTACCTCCACGAAGAGAAAGCCATGATCATAAGATTCCTTTACTGCAAGGAGCTAACCCAGTCAACAAAAGACCTTACAGATATGCCAAACAACAGAAAGACATTATAGATGGGTTAATCTTGGAATTCCTCAAATTTGGTATCATTCAAAACAGCAACAGTCCATACTCAAGCTCAGTGGTGTTTGTTGGCAAAAAAGATGGCAGTTGGAGGCTTTGCGTTGATTACCAAGACTTGAACAAAACTATTGTTAAGAATCGATTCCCTATTCCATAGGTATAAGATTTGTTAGATGAATTATGTGGTTCCACTATCTTCTCTAAAATCGATTTGAGATCTGGATATAACCAGGTAAGAATGGCAGAGGAGGATATCTACAAAACTACTTTCAAAACACATGCTGGACATTATGAGTATCTAGTCATGCCATTTGGCTTTACTAATGCCCCATCAACATTCCAAGCATTAATGAACACTGTGTTTCACGATTTTTTGCAAAAATTTCTTTTGGTATATTTTTATGATATCCTAATCTATAGTAAGAGCTTCGAAGATCACTTGACTCATCTGCACAACGTATTACTAGTTATGAGGGCTAATGCTCTATATGCTAAGAAGTCTAAATGTTACTTTGGGGTTAGTAGAGTGGAATACTTGGGACACTTTATCACTAGTGAAGGCATTTCCACATATCCTGCAAAAGTTGCAGTAGTGAGGCAATGGCCATTACCTCAATCCTTATGGCAGTTAAGGGGTTTTCTTGGCTTAGCAGGGTACTACCGAAGATTTGTGTGCAGATATGGCACCATAGCTAAACCTCTCACGGATATGTTGAAGAAAGACAATTTCTATTGGTCTCAGGAAGCCAAGCTTGCTTTCCAACTCCTCAAGGATAAATTGAGTCAAGCACTAGTTTTGGCTTTACCAGACTTCTCTAAAGTTTTTGTGGTAGAGGTTGATGCTTCCAGCTTGGGAGCGGGAGCAGTGCTAATGTAGGATCATCATCATCCAATAGCCTCTATCAGCAGAAGTTTAAGTCAGCAACAAGCTCTGTCTGCCTATGAAAAAGAATTACTTGCAGTGGTGTTTGGGGTCCAGAAATGGCGACATTACTTGCTACCCAAAAAGTTTGTAATTAAGATTGATCATTGAAGTCTTAAGTACATATTGGAACACACTTCAACAGCTTTCCAACAAAAATGGTTGGTGAAGTTAATGGAATTTGACTTTACAATTGAGTATAAACAAGGTACAGAGAATGTTGTTGCTGATGCACTTTCTAGGGTGCAATGTGATGCTCTTGTGGTTCACCAACCTGCTTCAGATCTCCTAGACAGGATGAAGGCTCGTGGCTAGTTGATGTAGACTTATAGAAGATCATTAGCGAATTACTACAAGACCCTCTATCTCATAGGCACTATACTTGGGTGAGAGGGGAACTTAGAAGGAAAGGGAGGTTGGTGATTGGCAAGGATCAGGAGTTGAGAAAATTGATCTTCACCTGGCTGCACTTTACTGCTTGTGTAGGTCATTTAGGGAGAAACGCTACTCTCCAACAAGTAAAGGCTGTAGTATATTGGAAGGGAATGACCAAGAATGTCAAAAGATTTGTTCATCAGTGCATTACATGTCAGAAAAATGCAAATATGATAATGCTGCTTCTCTTGGTTTACTCCAATCGCTACCTGTTCCAGACCTAGTTTGGCAACACATTACCATGGACTTCATAGAAGGTCTTCCTAGTTCTTATGGTAAATGAGTTATATTTGTGGTAGTGGATCAATTGAGCAAAGCTGCTCATTTTATGGCATTGCAACATCCCTACACTGCTACAGATGTGGTTCAATGTTTCATGGATAACATCTTCAAATTACATGGGTTTCCAGCCTCCATCACATTGGATAGAGATCCCAATTTTTAGCAGATTTTGGAAAGAATTCATGGAGTACCAAGGGGTTCAGGTACAACTTTGTACCTCAAGCGGATGGTCAGACGGAAGTGGTGAATAGATGCATTGAAACATATTTGAGATGTATGTGTTCAGATGATCCGAAGCAGTGGTCCAAATGGTTGCCCTTGGCGGAGTGGTGGTACAATACTACCTATCATAGTATTATCAAAGCCACATGAAACGGGCTCAAGAGCGTATGAAACAGTTAGCTGATAAACACAGATCAGAGAGGTCATTTGACATTGGTGATTTGGTTTTTGTCAAACTACATCCCCTATAGGCAAGTCTCAGTGGCTTTTCGCAACAATGCCAAACTAGCTCCTAAGTATTATGGCCCTATTCCGTGGTGGAGAAGATTGGAGCAGTAACCTATAAGGTTAAGCTCTCTGCTAATTCCCTCATTCACTCAAGAAATTGGTGGGGGCAGCCACCACTTCTGACCATTGTCCCATCACTGATGAAGAAGCAGCAATTAAAGAGCCTGAAGCCATATTGGACAGAATGACGGTGAAAAAGGGAAATCAAGCGGTAACAAAGGTGCTGGTCAAGTGGAAGCACCAACTGCCAGAGGATGCCACCTGGGAATTCTTTTTTGATCTTAAAAAAGAGTTTCCAGCTTTTAATCCTTGAGGACAAGGGTTGGCTTGAGTGGGTGGGATGATGCAGGACTTAATTGTAACTACAAAGAATTAAAAAGAAAAAAAAAACAATAGTTTGTTAGACGGTTATAGATGGGAGTGAGGGGATTATATAGCTGGTGTAAAAACAGAGGATGTGTAATCAATTTGTGTAGAGAAAACCATTCTGCAATGTTTCAATATATTTTGTTCGGTATCCATTCTTTCATTGGATTCTCTACGTTGGTATTCATTCTTCGAGAGTCTTCCTCTCCTGGTTTGCTGTTACACCATATCCTTGGGGATGTTAAAAGCCTTCTACCAACATGCTTTCTACCTTCACGGAACAATACCAAATTTTTGGAAAGCATTTCAATCTAAAGAGGAAAAAAACTTATGCAGTTTGTAGTTTTTACTATGTTTGAATTACATACATTTTATTTCAACAAACTTTTCTATAGGTACTTGTAGGCGAAAAAAAAACATCTTCAGGCATTAAAATTAGTTTATGAATGAACTAACTTGTGGAGAAATTTATTTCATTATCTTCTCCTAAAAATGTTTGTGTGGGAGAAGTTTGTCTACGAAAACAAATAATCATTAGCCTACATAGCCTTTGCTTGGAATATGTCTTGAAGCTTTAAAATTAAAATCAAACTAACCATTTTGTAATGGAACAGTTGCAACAACAGCTAACGACTCTCCAAACTAAGGAACAAAATAGGGAGAAGGGAGAGTACGTTGCGTGAAAGCTGATTAATTCCACTGCGTTTTGGATATTGAAACTAGAGTTGTGTATCTTCCCGATCCAATTTGACTTGCCAAGCAAAATGTTTGTATGAAGTTACAGAGTTACAGATGTAATACAAGATTATTTATTTCATTCAATATTCCTATGCATTCAAGCTTTCTCTGTTGTATCTTCTGCAACCTTGCTTAGTTTGCCGATCCATTACGGATTTTTGTAAAGAAATATATACGGGATCTAATATATCTTATATTTTAGCTTGTATATTATTAATGTGTTGTACCAATCGAAAAGCGCATCTTTGATTAAGTAGAGATTAAAACGAAAGGACTGATCAAATGTGAAGAAAAAAAAATCCATGGTTAATAGTTAATTCTAAACATTTATTATATCGTGAAACAAGTATTTAGCCTGTGCATGTCGCAATCTAAATGTTCATGTTATTTTATATATCTAATTTAAGTTGTAATGAATAAATAATATTTTTATACATTGATATTATATTATATATTTTGATTAAAATATTAATTAATTAATTAAACAGGTTGGCAATCTCATTATTAATTGGAGATATTATTTTTTTGGTTTAAATACCTTTTTGGTCCTCATTTTCGTAGTGTTTGTTGCGGATGGTCTTCATTTTGACAGAATGTTTAGAATGGTCATCATTTTTACCGAATGTTTAAAATGGTCCTCATTTTCGCAATTCGTGTTTTATTTGGTCATTTTTTGTAATGTCGTTTAAATCATTAATGAAGCATTGTACATGTGCCACAGTTTGTATTAGGGTATGTTACGTGTATTGTACATGTGTGGTAATTAGATATTTGGGGATAAATAAGTGAGTTAGGGTTTTGGTAAGGAATGTTTGGGCAGTGGGTGAGTTTTGACAATCTTGTTCCTCCATTACCAATTGGTGTTGTTGCAATCTTCTTCTTCCTGCAATCCCATTATATAGGTATGTTACGGTCCCAATCTTCTTCCTTTACCTCTGGTTGTAATCGTTGGAGGCAACCGTGTTGTATCACTTCGTGCATTGTTGGTGGTTCAACGAGAAATGGATTAACCCTGATTTGTAGTTGCGGAGAGATGACAACTTTGAGGATGGTAAGAACTCCAAAGAATATTAGTAGAAAATTTTGGGTACAATCTGTTTTTAATTTTGTGTTAATAATAAATTGGTTTTAATTTTTGGTTTATTGATTTACAGAGTGGTGGTTCCAATAATGTGGACTACAACTTTTTCAAATGGTGGTGTTGATGAAAAGGATGTCATCATCATGACACAAATGAGGCAGATTAATGATTTGGAGAAGTCATTGAAGGTGGCTGAGAAGATGCTGCAATTAGTAATAGGGTTCACTTGTGTTGTTATTGTATTATTCGTACTGTTATTGTGTGTAATCTTTTAAAGTCCAATCTGTTTTGTACTATTGTTAAATGAAAAAATGAATTAGTTTGATTATGTTGATATTAGTCCCAACATGTTCAAAATGACATTTTAATCTGAGCATTGAAGTAAGTGATATTGATCTAAGCTTGGAAAAAACTAAATTGATCTAAGTCTGGAAGAAGTTAAATTCATAACATTAATTCATCCTCATCAAAATGCACTACATCAATTTTTGGCAAAAGTGAAATTGAACGAAGTTTAAGAAAGTCAAGATGCAGTACATCAATAATGAATTCTACATCAGAAATTCCAAAAAATAACTAAGACGTTTGTAGCTGCTAAGACGTTTTAGAAATTCTACATTTTTTTCTATGACCTCATTTGTTGATTTGTGTGTTATCCTTTCTCAACTCTCACTCTTCCAACCTTTTTTTTTCTTGGGTCTTCCTGGTAAGATCCTCTTATGTGGTGGATGGACGTCAGGGTAGGGAGTTTTTTCCCATAAGACTTCACCATTGACCGGAAAGATGATGGATTAATATATTTCTTCGTAGATGGATCTCTTGAAGCAGATTGGTATGAAGTCCTCAACATTGACATTGATGAAATTCATTACTGCAATAGCATGACAGTAAGGGATAATAGTCAGAAGCCATTTCCTACAACTGCAATGTTGAGCATCCACATTCACTGTGTACTTATCTCCAACCATGGATATGTGCCTCACTTCAAATAGCTTTTCACCTTCCACTTCAATTTCACCTTCCACTTCAACATCACTATTCAGACCACTGGAATCCCCAATCTCTACTTCAGCAGCCTCTTCATGGGCCTTTACGTCACCACCGTGGTGGACAACAACATCGAACCTATCATCACTCATTGCCCTAAAGTAAATTAAACAGATAAAAAATATGTATTATTAAGCCTACTTTAACGCAATGGGGACCACTGCTATAATCAATTACAAATAAAATAATTTTGGGACCATTACACCGACAAACAAACAAACTAAAATAATACCCCATTGAACCCCACCTACAGACACAAACTACACAAAATCATAGAAGTAATTTAGAAATCATGCAGAACATTACAACAATCGAAAGACAAACAAACCCCAAAATAGAATTACGAAAACCCTAACCCACGAGCAAACACAACCAGAAAACCCTAACCCCACTTACCCTCGTTGATGATGATTAAGTGGAAAATTGAAATGAAGAGCGCAACTGCAATCCAATGATGAAATGGTAAGTACTAGCTGCTTCCTCTGCAAATCCGAGCTCAAGAAAGACGAAGATGAAGAAATTTCCCTAATTGCAAAATTTCCCCTAAATTGAAAAATTAACGTTAATAGCTATATGTACAGTACACGTAACACACCCTAATACAAACTGTGCCACCTATACAATGCTCCGTTAATGATTTAAACGGCGTTACAGAAAAGGACTAAATAAAACACGAATTGCGAAAATGAGGACCATTTTAAACATTCGGTAAAAATGAGGACCATTTTAAACATTCTGTCAAAATGAGGACTATCCGCAACAAACACTACGAAAATGAGGATCAAAAAAGTATTTAAGCCTATTTTTTTACATAATTACGTTAATTAAATAATTTAATAAAATATATTTAATAATACATTAGTTTTTATTTTTTATTTTGTAAAAATAATTGCATTATCTTAAAGCAAAAATATTGGTAATTACATTTTTTAGTTAATTTTAAATAGAATTTACAGGAGCAGAATTGTTTTTGTATGCATTTCCTAAACCGTGCGATGTGACTCCAGAGCTTGCTTGCTGCCGTATCTATGCACCACATGATCATGTAACACTGTCTCTCACGAGAACTACACAATACAATTATGAAACTGCAAAACCTTTCAAGCACAATCACACTGCCAGCTGTCACATGCCAATTATAACCCTTGTAATATAATTTGTAACTTTTCCACTCCCAACCCTCTAAAATCAATAAACATCTACTGTTACTCGTGTCATCTTTTTCCAACAATAGTAATTGGTTATTTTGGACACACCATCAATTTTTGGTCATATACTTCAATAGTTTGTAACTCGAGAAGGATGAAATGGTTCTTAACCCAGGGTTAGGAGGAAGAGGGGCTTTAAGGTAAATTGACACACTAAGGAATCATTCTGATATCATTTTCAAAAGCTTGCAGTGGGCACACTGCTCAATTGCATGTCTCTCTCCCCTCTCTGCTCACTCGCTTCTTAAATCTAGGAAAATTCCAGTTCCTCGTCAGAATCAAAATGCCCTTTCTTAGAGGTTTTAGATTTAACCTCTTTTTGGTGTCTCTCTTTGCTACTTGGGTTCGAATCCAAACCAAGGTGGAAAGTTACCAATACAAAGTTGGAGATCTAGATTCCTGGGGGATCCCCACTTCATCAAATTCAAAAGTCTATGACAAATGGTCCAAATATCAGAACCTCAAGATCGGTGATTCCCTCTGTAAGTTCTTCCTTCATATTCAGTACTCCCCATCTTTTCAAAAGGTTTGCCAATTCAACACTAACATGTCGAATATGTGTAGTGTTTCTGTACCCACCAAGCCAAGATTCATTGATTCAAGTGACAGAGGAATCCTACAAGAGCTGCAACCTTAAAGATCCAATCTTGTACATGAACAATGGGAACTCCTTGTTCAACATTACATCAGAAGGGGAGTTTTACTTCACCAGTGCAGAGTCTGGTCATTGCCAAAAGCATCAAAAGCTTCACATAACTGTGGGAGTTGGAGGAAACACCGACACACTTTCTCCATCTTCACTGCCTCAATCCGCACCTTCTTACCCAACTGCTTTTGGCGACATTCCCATGTCGGCCTCTAGTACTTCTTCTTCACCTCACCCAAATTCAAGATTTTCATTCATACTTATTGGATTCTTCCTCTGCGCACTCTTCCCGACCCTATTAAGATAATTGCAAATATACTGATTTTGGCTTCTTTTTATATTTCCTAATGTCATGCAACCATTGATATGTATAATTTTTTTTTGTTTTAATTTACTACTCTTTGCTATTGTAAAAGTGGATCAAATGGTTCCTTAAAATTAATAAATTCCTATACAATTTATTAGATTTCACAATTTTAAAAGCTAAATTCAGGGTTTATTCATTTTTAATATCTTATTATTATAATGTTATGGTTATGATTAGTAGTGGATCCCCTAACATGGATTTGGATGGCATGCCAATCATAAAAATTTAGATGTTCGATTTTGATTTTGTTCATAACCAAATCATGGGTTTTGCGACAACGAGGAAAATAAGAAAATGATAAAGAATATATAGTATATTAAAGAAAATAAGGAAAATATAGGTTTAGCCTGTGTTCAAGTCGTCACAATCATCCACAAAGCTCCAACAAATCTCAACCTTAGCCTTGATCTCAGGTATGACGCTCTTGCATTCCTTCCGATGCTGTCGGCATTGAAGTATTTTTTGAATGATTCTTATTAGGGCTGAGCATAGGACGGTTTGTCTTGGATACGAGTCCATTGTCCAATATCATTAATCCAGTTCAATCCGGTTTGATTTAATATCTGAAATCCTTATCCGTCCGTTTATTTTATTACGCAGATCGGGTTCGGGTAATTTAGATTATGGATATGGGTAGGTTTTCGGTTTATAAAATAGTATAATTTAGAAAAAAAATTGTGCTCACAAGGTAAGGGTTGGGGGAGACGACGGAGGCACCGCAACCGCTATGACAGAGGCCCCACAACAGCTCTAGTAAAGGCCTTGCAATAGCTCCGACGTGTTGCTCTGACAGAGGTCCTACAATAACTTTGAAGACTGTCGTAGAGACAAGTGTAGGGTAACCACGCACAAGAGGTTTAGTGGACAAGATGATAGGAGGAGGAGGGTGATCGCGCACAACGGGCTCAGTGAACAAGACAATGGGAAGAGGAGGGTCGCCAAACCTAGTGGACAACACTATTAGGAATAAGAGGTTGCAATTTAAACGAAGGTACACAAGGAATGTTTAGGGTTGGGGATAAAAACTTTAGTTTTATATTTAAAATATGGATCGGGTGGAGTATTGGTAGATTTAGTATTCAAATTTCATATATCACTGAATCGGTCCATTTTAACCCGATTTATTCTATCCAATTTAACTCGAATCGACGTAAACTGTCCATTTACCCATTTTTCTTTTCGGATGGGTCGGATTCGGGCGGGTATCATTTTTATGCTCAACCCTAATTCTTATGTTGTGGATTGACATAAATTCAAACCATGTGCCTTTGCTTCTTTTTTAGAGGAACAATATCAAAAACTTTTACTAAAAATTCAAAAAAATACATTATCCATATCTTCTGTGAAACTTTTCACAATTAATTCTTCAATCAATATATTATTCATAAACCCTAATTATCATTCAGCACGTACTAGTTAAATGAAATTTGAATTTCAGTCACAGATTCTAAAGTAAGAATTCAAGAACAATAACATATCAAATAAATTTCAAAACACCTAACAAATGAAGATTGTTCTTATTAGAATCTCAAGCATGGAACTTTGGACGAGTGGCAAGATCCAAACGGTGGATATGACCTTGATGACTTGAGTGTTTCTGATGGTTGAATCAAAGGGGAATATCCACTTGAAAAAGACTTTTTGATGCTCAAGTTAATAAAAAGATTTTAAGATCTATTTGAATGTATGAGTCAGTATGAGAAAGTGTGTACTCCAAAGAAAAATATTACATGTATTTATAGGATTTCTTATTTTTATGAAATTTGTTACAAAATCTGAAGTATCAATAATAATAATAATAAAAACATACCACATATAATAATAAAAACATACCACATATAAGATAAATTAGTAAAATAATAATAATAATAATAATGTATTATAAAACCAAGTTAACCATATATACCATTGATATATGGTATAAGAGGAATTATGATATCAATACATCATGTAATCAAACTATCAACATTTGACCATATATTCTATTAATATACGCAACATCACCAAAAAAATATTATGTTAAATATTTAGCCTCTTTAGGCCAATAATGTTGAATGGGCTTCGTTCGGGTGCGCTCCTTAGTGTATTTATTGGGTAGATTGAATTTGTTTTGCAGTAACTAACTCTTTGGCAATTGTCGTCTAGTTTACTCAATATTACATATGATTTTGACATTTATCTTGTATGAATTTCATATAATTCTTAATGAAACATACCTGTTAACATTCAATTTCGTCCGGTAAGAAATAAAATTTTGACTTTGATAATAATTGGGAGAAGGGAAAAATAGGAAAAAAGTGAACAATGATTTAAATATGGATATATTACTACTTTTACTTTCGTCCTATTTTAATTTTTTATTTAATTTTATCTTATTTAATTTTATCTTGTTTCTTATTTTATTTAATTTTATCTTTTTTTATTTTATCTTTTTTTATTTTATTCTTTTTATTTAATTTTAATTTTAATTTGTAATTTTGATTTTAATTTTTTTCTTCTTATTTTATTTCGTTTATTCTTTTTCCAAAAAATATATAAAAAAAATGATAACACTAAAAAAGAGAAATGAAAGTCAACGAGGATGCAATGGCTGCTTTTGGTATCTCTTCCTCCTTCGTGCAAGGAAAAATAGTAAGTGGTCATATTTTGTCACTACAGTGCTTCTTGGCATGGAAAAGGAAATTTTTGGTATGTGTGTGTCATTGCCGCAGCAACCATGTTAGGACGTCGTTACGATGCAATTATTGGCTTGGCTAGCAATTGGCCAGACAGAGAGAAAAACAACGTTACATTAGGAGGTTGAGCCACATTTTGGAGGGGAGATTCAAATGCTTTCTAGGAGACCTCAAACACAATTTCATCACAGAAGGGGAACAGAACATGGGAGAATACTTGAAAAACAAAGGAGGAGAAACAAGCGAGCCAACGAAGGAAAGAATTGTTTGAGACGTGAAGCCACCAACTGATAGAGACCGCAAGAGGTAAGTACTTCATCTGAATACTTGAATGTTTGAGGTGAACCTGATGTTGTTGTGTTGTGCTTGAGAATGAATACAATGTAGTCATATATTAAAATTTACGTGTCATTTATTTGACTCATTGAATTTGTTGTGTACATTACTACATTATTGTTGTTTGAATCCTCCATTATCACCCTCGACTGAACCCTTCGCCATCATTCATCACCACATAGCTAGCCAGAATCAACCACCAATCCTTCTTTGTTTGTTCATTCTAATATAGTTGGCATCAACAATACACAAAAAACTCATTCTCCATTTCAATCCCGCAACATCCCATTTGAACTCTTGCAACATTCCCATTTGTAGAACCACCACCTCAACATCACAACACCATTTCAACCTGCAAACAAAACCCAAAAGCAAAAAACCAGAATCACAACTCCATCCCTGCAATACAACATCTCACCGGACCAGAACCCCATTCCAGCACAAAGCTCTCACGTTTCACCTTCGACAATCGTTTACACCCAATGCGGAACACTGAAACAAAGGAAAGGGAACCTGCACACGAATTGGGTTTATGTTTAAATCACGTTGATTTTTTTTTAAAAAAAGGAACTGAACTAGAATCTCCAGTGGTGTTCCTAGTTCACGGAGACGGCCCTATGATGGCGGTCTTGATCGCAGTGATCTGAGCGTTGTCGGCAGTGGCCTTGGGATGCTGGAGCGGAGGTCGTTCGAGTCGTGTCTGAGAGGAGGGAGAGTGAAGGTCGCATATCCTAGGCTCTCGTCGTCGAGGTCCGTGGTGGACGTCACTGTCACTAACAACGTCTTTGGCTGGTTGCAGCAGGGTCACGACCTCTTGGGGTTAGGTTTCAATGCGTGCGCGAGAAAAAAGTTGTTGAGTCTCGCGAAGGAGATCGACGTCTCCAGCATCCATTGGCATCGCTGGCAAGCCAACCCCGTGGTGGTGTGGTGAAGCAAAGATGAGGGGCGTTCTAGTGGATAGTGACGAGTGACGGAGACTTGGTGGCTCCAGGCAATGGAAAAGGGGCTGCCCTTGGTGGAAGAGAGGTTTTAGCTTAATTAGGGTTAGAGAAAAATTGGGTATGACCCTGTTCGGTTATTTCGTGCACCCGCAATGTTAATTTTCTACACACCCACGAGTTTCCTAAGGTTGGATGGTTATTCACTTCCTCCACTTCCATTTATGACAATCTTGCACCCCTGCCTTGATTTTGTTTGTTGAGATTTCGCTACATTATTTACTTCCTCGCGCACATCCATCATTGCTAATTTCGCACCCTATGTTTTTGTTGGTCTTGTTTTGGGTCTGATTGTTTTTTCTGGCTGCACCCCAATTTTCACAGTTTACACCTTTTTGTATTTTTTACTTTATTTTTAGATTTTTATTCATTACACCCCACTGTTTACAGCCTGCACCCTCCCATGCATCTTGTTTTTTTTTTCACCTAGTTTTTATTTATTTAATCTAACATTCATTTTATACACGTTATTTTCCTAAAAACCCAAAAATATTTGAAAATCATAAAAATTCACAAAAATAGAAAAAATAAAAAATACCAAAAATAATTTTCTTTCTCTTTGTTGTGTATGTCCGGTCATTCGCACCGTGTGACACTCATTTTTTTAAAAAATATCGAAAAATATTTTCTTTTTTTCTTTTGGTGTCTGTCTGACCGCTCACGTCGTGTGACTATTTTCCAAATAATCTCAAAAACACCAAAAAAATACAAAAATTTTAAAATACAAAATATCAACATTTTTAAAAAACAAGCTTTTTAAAGAACTACATAACCTTGATTTCTCATATAACACAACCACACGGTTACCAAACAACAAACAAGTATCCTGTACCAGGTTACCTGACTGAGTCGCCTCTGTGGTCGTCAATGCAAATACATGCCCTGGTGCTCTAGGCCTATCTCCTATGGGTTTCTTGGCTAGTGCACCTCCAGCTGGTTTCTTGTTAGGACAATGTTTGGCGTAGTGTCCCGTCTGATCACACACGTAGCACTTGCCAGTGCTATTGCTGCCTCCAATGCTACCAGAGGGTTTTGGACAATCCGTCCTCAAGTGCTCACCTCCATAGTTGAAACACTATAGTTTTTTGGAAGAATGTGGTGGTCTGATATATGGCTTCTTCTGCTGACGGGGGTCTGTCGTGGTCCGCTGTGGTCGAGTCCCACTGTTAGGTCCCGTCTCTAGCTGCTCCACCGCATTGGCCTGCTCCACCAAGATCGGAAACTCCCTGATGTGGAGTGATACTATAAATCAGCGCAACTCATGTTTCAACCCACCCTCATACTTCTTGCACCTCCACTCCTCAGTGACTGTAGGTGAATAAAATCTAGCCAGATACTCAAACTTGTCTGTGTATGCCTGCACAGTCAGGTTCCCCTGCTGAAAGGTGAGGAATTCAGCTTCCCTCTTGTGTTTCACCGAATCCGGAAAGTACTTCTCCAGGAACCTGGTCCTGAAGGAAGTCCAAGTGATCTCCTCGGCACATGTCTGTATCAACTGCTGCATGCCCACCCACCAATACTTCGCATCTGCCACTAGGAAGAAAGTGACAAATGACAATCTCTGTGCATCTGTGCAGTCTATCACCCTGCAGATCTTCTCACACTCTCTCAGCCATGCGTCTACCTCATCAAGGGTGGATCTACCAAAGAATTTTGAGGGCTTATGCCTCATGAAATCCTCCATCGTCACAGGGCGAACTAGTGCCACCACGACCCTAGGCTGAGCGGCAATAGGCTGCATCGCATCCACCATGCGATGAATTGCCTGAGCGATCTCGTCAACTCCAGCAGTGTTTCTCCTTCTCCTGTTAGCCATGGCCTGAGCACGTCACATTTTTACAGCTGGTTAAATTACACAGCTTAAATCAGAATTTCACATCTAAACTAGTAAATCAATAGTAAAACAACACAATCAATTAGTCACGCAATCGCAACACGACGAGCTCACTCCCCTTAGACCCCAAGAAAATCATTTTGAAAACAAAGCTAAATGTAACCTCCCGTCAGGATATTACTGATTTAAATAAATGAAACAAATAAAATCATAAAGATGTCGCATTTATGAATAAACTTCATTTCCCAAAAGCGCGAGAAATTTAAAATTTTATAATTTCAATATTTAAATCCAAATCCAGAACAGTCTCATAGAATTTTACATTTTATTTCAAAATAAAAATAACATAAAGTCATAAAAAGTCTCCCAAGCTATCCCCACTCCGTATCTAAGCATCACCGGCACCACTTGCATCAACATCCTCTGCTCACGTGTACCGCGTACACGATCATCGCCAAACACAAGCAAATAGGATGAGATTATGAAATCAACATACATCATAGTAATAAATATACAACCAGCCATAAAACTATATTTTCTGCAGAGAACCAAAATACAATTTCTTTCTCTATTCTCTATCATCTGGCCACAACCAGACCGTTCGTGTTCTACCTCTTCTAGTGATTACCCCAAGGTAATTTGCTGCCAAACCTATCGGTCACAACCGACAGAACACGTGCGGGAACCAATGCCACGAATCATACACCATAACGCCAGGTGAAGTTTCCAAATACGAACATAGTCCGTAATGTCCCAAGACTACCGAACTCGTCAGCGATTTACTGAGGAGGGCAATCTATCTGGACCCATCCATACTGGACCCAACCAGTACTGATGTCTTTACAACCTATGCAGTTTTGGTTCCTCAACCCAGCATACAAACCTCCCTTGGCCTTTCATCAATCCCTTTTGGATTGTTCTCCCATTGTCTAAATTGCTATCCATTTTGTAGTTGTACTAAGGTAAACCATCCAAGTGCACCTAATTGGTTGTCTTAATAAAACCTCATCCTTCACTCCATAATATAGTATGTTATTCAGTACCTAATGCTTACTAACACCATTGCCTCAACGTTAGATTCACTCTCATATTTGTTCTCATTCCTGATACATTAGTGTGGCTAAGTCTTAAATCTCAAACACCAAACAGTGTACTTATTAATCATTACATTCCATGTGAAACTCATCCTTTCAGCACTCGAACTTCTTTCCGCCAGATTGTGCCCTGCATTACCCTAATAGTCGAAATGCCCATCTCATATGATTATACTCTTCTAATGTTATACCAGTTACCCTCGCTTACACACAATCCCTCATCCATTCTTCATTCCCACAACCGTACCCTATCAACCCCAAACAATTTCCAATATCCACTATTCAAATTTCACACACACTCATTAGCACATTATCAAAGCATTTCAATCACCAGCAATACTCCCGACATCAAACCCCAAGTGTTCAACCCTAAAAGACTTTGTCACTGTTGAATTTCTCTATCAATTACACTCGAGATCAAACGTTACCACACCAGATCATCTCCCAAGGCCCTCCCCTTACTTTCCCTCCAAATAACTCACGCCAAAATAGACAGAAAAACCACAATCGAGTCTCAAACCCGCGTCGCCTGTCGGTCCCAACCAATCCCGCCAGGCGCTTCATACAGAAAAACCCAGAATGGTGTAAAACACATGCGTCGCTTGGCGGCCGGGAATGTGCATCCAGTTCATACATTTCATGGTATATTATCGAAAGAAAAAATAAATTAATGATTACAACTCCCCTAACTTGGTTTTCCTTCGCTTAAAGCTTTGACGATTAAGAGTTCTCCCTACACGAATTGCCTCCTTAGCCTTCTCTCAATTCACCCCCAAAAGTCTCACTCAAACCTCACAAGGCCTCAGATTTTCGTGCTCTCTTTTTGGGTATATTTTCCAGCTTGCAAAACTCTCTCTATTAACCCACTTTTTCCTTTTAAAGTGTGCCTAAAAACTAGGTGAATTTCCTAAAACGAAAATTGGTATTAAGTAGTGGTTAATGCCATTTACTAACTCATTATGGCTATTTTCCAGCCACCCCTCAGCTGCCATACTACTAGGGTTTTCCTTCAACCTTTCCTATTCAAACCAAAGCTAAAAATACCAAAAAAAATTTGAGTTCACCAAGGTTTGAACCCATTATCATTCTATTGCCAAATCAATGTCAAACCATCCTACCAACTCATGTTTCATGCTAACAATTATAATCCAACTATCATATTATTTCACAGCATGATTAACATATATTTTAAAATAATAACGAATAATAACACAAAATTGGCATACATAAGACTCGAACCTAAGCCTTCTCACACAATCAAAGTACTCTCAACCACTTGAGCTAGTACTATTCCATGTCATACCAATCATAATTTAATGTCATAAATGATTTTCCCACCTGCATTTATTAATTAATTAATTATTTAATTAATTAAAATCCACGGGTCTTACAAGCGGCCTAGGTCGAACACCCTTAACTTAATGATTAAACTCGTTTTCCAATTCCCCACCCTTACCATAAGTAACCGGCCTGGGTCGAACATCCTTAACTTAATGATTAAACTCGTTTTCCAGTTCCCCACCCCTTACCACAAATAAGCGGCCTAGGTCGAACACCCTTAACTTATTGATTAAACTCGTTTTCCAATTCCCCACCCTTACCACAAATAAGTGACCTAGGTCGAACACCCTTAATTTTAAATCGTTTAAGTTTCCCACCCTTACTACAAGTAAACGGCCTGGGTCGAACACCCTTCTAAATTAACACGGACTCTAACCAAATACGGCCTACATCACAACTCATTTACAATAACATCATTCCACACACTACTATAACACATCATATCGGCAACGCACAACAACAAACATACAAAGAATAACCATCACATTAACAGTAAAGTAGATAATGTACGAATTAATGGAAAATTAGACAATGTACGAATTAATAGAGACTTAGAATCAAATCAAATTGACAGCATTCAAACACCAATCCTAAGCCACCCCCTATTCGACATCTTTCGCTTCCACCGCATCATCAGGATTTGCATCTACCTTCTCAACCTCCGCCACCTTCCCTGCATCCTCCCCGGGACTAGATTCCACCTCATCCACGAGCACACCGTCAACCACGTCTTTATTCACATCAAATCTAACATCACCAACATCCACATCTTTGTAAAAGAAAGCCGCTTGCCGCAACCCCTTCTGGAGTCCATTTATATGTTCCTGGATAACATAACTCTTCAAATCATCAAGCTCCACCTCCAGACCATCATGTTTCTCCTTCATCTCATCATAATTTGCCTCCAAATCAGCAATGCGGCCCTTCAATTTCTCCTCCAAGTCCAAGCAGCGCACTCTCCACGTTGTCAGCCTTTTCCTCTCTTCTAGCCATTCTTCCTTTTCCTTCTTCCAGGCCTCCTTCTCCTCGGCATGTTTGTCAACCTTCTCTTGCAACTCTTCCAGCTTCTCCTGATTCCCTTCCTTCAACTCCCTCTGGTACAAGGACCCAACCCGGGGCCCCAATAGTAGTGCCTTGCTACAAAATTCCACCATAGTCCTCACCAGATGGTTAGGATCCATGTTATCAATTGAATTAATCAACGTCTCCGGCACATTAATTTCAATATCTCGCCGCACAACCGTCTCTAGCAGCTTAATCAGTCCAGCCTCCGGCCCTGTTGTGCCGCTAGATAACCTTGTCCCTAATAGAGCGGCCCAGACTTTCTTCACATCTTTGCGCCTACCAGGCCTAGCCGACAGCTCGGCCTTTCTTTTCGTCCCACCATGTACGTGAACATCCACCAATGACTCTTGCAAGTTAGGAACCTCAGTGTTCCTAGCAGCTTTAGCTCTAGTCGCTTTCTCCTTTCGTAATGTCTAGAAGAGAGTCAAGTTCCTTTTTCCCATCTACACCATGTGACTTATAAACAACAACACACATCCATCAGACCACTCAAACACAATATAATACTCAAATATACAAAAAGATACCTTCAATATCAATAATCGGATGAACCGAATTATAAACCCTAACTAAGCCCTTAGTAGGAATCTTATTGCTAAAAAGCATCACCGCATCCACCACCTCCCGGTCAGCTACCGACAACTCCTCCCTCGCCATCCCCTTATATCTCCAAGGGTTGCCAGTCCAGAAAAAGGGAAATTTAGTACTCCCATCGTTGGTGTAAAAATGTGAGCGTCCGACTTGCTTTACCACCACTTTAAAGAACCCATCTTTAAAGTGTTTGAAAGACTGAGTAAAAGCATCAAGTCTGTTAATTCTGGGCCGACTTATAAGCGACAACCACGTGGTCGGACTTCTCGGCCTCGTATCAAAAAAGTAGAGAAACGCCCGTAGAGTAGGTTGCAAGTACAAAGCCATACACAACAACCGAAACGCCTGCAAGTATGCCTAACTGTTTGGATGCAGTTGAGTCAGAGCAACGTTCAACAAATGCAGCACTCCCATGGTGAACTCGTCAAACGGCAACCGGATGTGCAGTTGTGAAAAATGACACATGTACATGTAAAAGAACTCTTCGACAGCTCCATCTCGGCTGTGGCAGACACATTCTACTACAGTTACCCTCTCTAGCAACACTATATCCCTTCGAGCACCTTTCTCAAAGATAGGAGTACAGTTCAGCCACGACTTCAGCAATCGCGACCATCGGAATATCGAGTGTTGCGTTTGCACATCCGCTGCAGCCCACTCATATCCCGCCTTCGCCAGCCAACTGCTCTCCGCCAGCTCCTCAGGTGGATCCTCCCTAACTTCCACTATTCTCTCCATTGGGATCCTTTCCACATTTTCCGGTTCCTCCCTATCACTACTACCCGACCGACTAGTTCCACTCCCCCCTAACCGCTCACTACTCGAACCTGATAAGGAAACCCTATCACTACTACTAGACATACATGTTCTTTTTAGGATGACGGTGGAAATAAGGAAGATATCGGACAACTCTAATGCACACAAACAACTGATCTAAGATTTCTAACAAATGAAGCAACATGAACACATTCCTAACAACTTCTTCATTTATAAACATGAATTCCAAACGCTATAACTTCTTCCCGCCAAAAGTATTAAGTCGCATGAAGTGTCACAACGCACACCAAGAGTCACCAACCTTAAAATAACGATGCAAAGTCCTTTCGATTAGACCTCTGGCATCTGCCACCCCTTCACCTACCACAAACCTATTTAGATTCCAAGCCTTAATATTGTTCATCACACTTAAAGGATGGGGACTAGTGTACCACACTTAGCCGGCCTAGCCAAACATACTTCTCATCCTTTGCCACTATAGCTATACCGGCAAAGACTGGGGGACTAGTGTACCACACCTAGCCGGCTTCACCTGATTATAGCCGCCTACATAGCCCCCAAAGACGCAAATAATCACCATGTATGAACAAGTAACAGTACCCGACCTAAGCTGCTAGAGGGTAACCGGCCTAAGCCGCTAACTTAGGATAATTAAGCAAGAACTCGACAAATTCAGAGTGATACCAGCAAAGCCCCTAAGGGCCCATGATAATCGAACTAAGGGGCCTGACCTAAGATCTAGGCCCACCTACGGCCCAAACAGGGGCCCAGCCCGTGACGTGGCTAAACATAATTAATAATCTATAAATATGTATGGACCCCAACAATTAAAGGTACGCATTCATTACTCCCTTAATTACGAGATTTGACTTTTGAGAGTTTTGGCTGACTTGAGCGTCAGAGTCTCTTCCGCAGGTAACCCCTCTTGGGTCCAAACCGGTCCAAACCGAGATACTCACAAATGACATGCACCAACCAGGAGGAAGCCTACTGAGGAGATTGCGGATTGGGATAAGGTAACGCTTGTGTCTGACGTATCTTATTTGTTCTCCGCATGAACAAAATAAAATAAAATAATAATAATAATAATAATAGTAAAATAAAATAATAAGAATAAGAATAAGAATAATAATAATAATAAATAATAAGGATAATAATAATAATAATGGTAAAATAAAATAAAATTAATAATAAGAATAATAAGAATAATATTAAGTGTGTCGTATTTAGAATAAAAACTCTAAACATCTCGTCAATGTCAAAAAGAAGAATCATGGTAATCATGGCAATGATTGGGTCACAAAAGCCAAAAAGAAGAATCATGATAATCATAGCAATGATTGGGTCACAAAGAGAACTCAATACAACGGAAACCACAAGCACACACATAGTCTCTTTAAAACCACATACGACAAACATCAAGAAGTTAAACAATACAAGAATTTGATTCAGGAGAAAGCTTCCATGCATCAATATATAACGCAGTTGCATATAATATCTTTAAAACAAGAAATGACAACTCCCCTAACCTGGAATTCTGGCTCCAAAAGTACTCTTAGAATCCTTCCTTACACCATAATTGATCTCCCATTTGATCTCCACCCTTAGGCACTCCTTCCAGCCTTCTCAACTCTCCTAAGTTCTACTTTTTGGGTTCTAAAACTCCCTTTTGGTAGCCACACGAAAATGCCTTCCCAAGAGCAGCACTCTTCTCCCTTTCATCCATTGCCTTATTAATTCTCCCTTAATTAACCAAAACGAAAATAACAATTAACACCATTAACATGCGAGTTCATTGCAGTGTAACAAATTATTCCATGCCTCTTTGGTTTCTCTGTCGGCTACTAGGGTTTCTAGGTTTTCCCTAACATTGCAGAACCAAAAAAAAAAATAATAATAAAATGCAAATAAGTCAAGGCTAAATTGTGCTAGCAAGGTTTGAACCTACCTTAACTCAATTACCAAACAATTGCACAACAATTCAACCAATTCATGTTTCATGATAAATCATACACCTCTAGGATTATATTATCACACACCATGATCAAGCATATTATTAAAATAATAAAAAAATTAAATTAATATGCTAATCATACACCTAAGTCCTCTTATAATAGTCAAGTACTCTTAACCACTTGAGCTACCATTGTTCCTTGTCTTCTCTATCCATATTAATGAACTTAGGGATTCCCGCCCTCACATTTATTAGATAAATCTTTATTTATTTATTTAATTTTCTCAGGTGTTACACTTAGACACCAAGGTTTCCTCTATTTTGGAGTTAGCCAATTAGGTTCAAGTTTATAGGGAAGAACCTATTAAGCGCTTAGGAGAATAAGGGTGTATTGCTTCTCAGACAACTTCCTTACAAAGGACCATGTCACATACTTTGAGGGTAAGGCATGTGATGAAGGCTTGATCTCTACCAAGGATAATGGTCCATGGCATATGGTTAGAAGAAAGGGCATTCCTTAATCACTTTACATTGCCTTTATTTTCTCTAGTTTAAATTCCATGAAGTTGGATTCATTAACTATTTTTAAGTTGACTTGTTGACCTTGACCTTAGGTTAACTAATTGACTCAAAGATTAACTTAACCTAAGTCAACATGTTAATTCAATTTTAACTTGTTTTATAAGTTCATTAAGAGGTGGGACAAGGAAGCACAAGTGGCACATTTAGAAGGCTTTTGGAGAGCACATGTGGAGGAGAGAGAAAGAGCAAAACTTTCTAGAAACATCTAGAAAGGATGACCACATGCCTTGGTGCCACCAAGAAGTCTATAAACATCTAGAAGGAGCATCTACCTTGCCTTTTTGTTGGCCTACTTTCTAGACTCTAGGTTGTGTTATTTGCATTGTAATCCTGTTTAAAACTTTGTGCTTTTTCTTATAGACCCCTAAACACTTCTATATAAGGGGTTCTCTAACACTTGTAAAAAGGGTTGAATATTTTACATAATTAAACACCTTTGTGTATCAAGCTTTTGTGATAGTGTTCCTCTCTCGGGAGTGAATTCTTTTAAGCCTTATCTTGAGCCTAGACTCAAGTGGCAGCACCATCACTTATCTTTAGAGGAGTTCATGGCTTTGCCTCTCCTTTAAAGTGGTGTGCTTCTCACATCAATCCCTTTCTATTCTTTTCCATTTTTATGCTTTCTTTCTCCTTTGATTGTGTAAGACCCGAGAAATTTAAATCATTAAATAAATAAGTATTTAATAAATGCAGGTAGTGGGAACCTTTATGACATTTAATGCGGGCGTTTATGACATGGAAAAGTAATAGCTCAAATGGTTGAGAGTTGATAAGGAATCTTAAAGTGAGACGAATTTGAAGACAAATTCATTTTAAGAAGGAGGGTATGATAGAGGACTATCTCCTAAACTTCGAGTGATACAAATTTGAGGACAAATTCTCTTAAAGAATGAGGGAATAATAGAGGACTATCCTAAGATTCCATACAAGAAGAACTTGAAGATGAACCTTTACAATTTAAAGGACCTATGATAAGGGAAAGGACTAAGAGATTGAAAGATCAAAACTATTCAAGGCTCATGATGCTACAAGCAATATGAAATTCAAAGAATATGAAGATCATGGCTTGAAGCACATTTGAAGGATAGTTTTTAGGAAAATTAGTTTATGTTTTTAGACTTTGGGTTTCCTCTTAGAAATTAGTTATGTTCTATGTTTTTGTGCTTTCTTTTATAAATTAGTTTATGTTTTTATGTTTTGGGCTTGGGCCTTCTTGTAGGGTTCTCAGGTTTTCTTAAACTTATGTGCCTATATATAGAGGTACCAAAAACAATGTAGACACTTTTAGTCATATATTGAATTTGATTTCATTAAAGAGAGTATTCACTTTGTTCTTGGCTTAGGCCTCCGGTTCTTATTAAAGATTAACATCTTTGTGGCGAATCTTCACTTGACTTATGAATCTGCTAGATTGTGGCGTCCTTCATCTCTGTCTTATTCCGCGTTCTTCTCTGAATTATTTGTGTCGTGCCTCTTGAGGATTTGAATTCAGAAACGATCATACTCTTTCCTGAATAGGATCGTATCAAGAGTACTTGATTATGTTAAGTGGACTTGGATTCGAGTCCTAAGTATGCCAATTGTTTGTTAATTTAATTGTGTTATTGTTTTTTTTTGGTGTATGCTTGAGACTAGAGTAAGAATATAAAATCATAGAGAAGTAGGAATTACCAAGAAACATGAATTATTTTAATGGTTGTGCTTGTACTTGGTAATTGGGAGGTTGTGGGTTCAAATCTTGGTTAGAGTAAAATCATATCATTTTTTATGCCTCGGGAATGAATTTAGGAGATGAAGAGCTGGAGATAGGTTCCACGAATCTGGACACATACAAAGAGGTTAATTGGACTTAATTAGGCTTTAAGGACCCAATTAAATGGCAAAACTTAATTTAATTCGTTTTAAATTAATTTTTAGAGTTGAAAAGTGAGGAAAATTCACTTAATTTTCGCGTGGCTGCCAACCAAGGAAGTTTAAGACCCTAAAAGTTGAGTTGGGAAAGTGTTAGAGGGTTGGGAGAAGGTCTTTGGTTGGGAGTTCAAAGGTGGGACGAATTAGGAGCAAAGAGGAACGCTAAGGGAAATCATTGTAGCGAAAATTCCAGGTTAGGGAAAGTTGAACATGTGTATTTCTTTTCTCTTTTGTGTTTTGATGCATGATTCTTATTGTTCTTCTCTGACGTATGTGTATACCACGATGCTGAAGTTGACATTATTTTCTTCTCTTATCTCTTATATTGGGTGGATGCGACTTTGAAGGGTGTGTTTAAATCTATGAGTGTCGTTCATGTGACTATTTTTGGAAGCTAGATATATTTACTTTTCTTTATCTTTTGATGATTGATGAATAAATCTGAATCGTGCTTGTTCTATGGGGTTTGGATTCGGGATTGACGAATACTCTGCCCTTTCTTTTTGATTCTCGGAAGCTGGTTCATGGGGTCTGCAATTAATTTCGTTGAGATCAAATGTTGGCTAGGTGCAGCGCATAGAGTGGAAGCGTGGTGCAGTTCGTTCTATATGAAAATAGTTTATGTATTAGTGATGATAATTTATATATAAATACGATCATATATATATATATGAATAACTTTGGATGAATAATTGGTGCTTGATTATGTGGTTGTGCAATTGAGTGCCTTTAAAATGACCAAAGTAGGTGCAATTACGCTAATTCTTGGATTTTTCGCGTAGCAGGGATCACCGGGCAGTGGTTTCCTGTTTCTAGGCGCTAGGTCATTGATCTTTTTTCGCTAGGCGGCAAGATTAAGTCACTAGGTGTTACAATTTTTCTGGTTTGCGTAGTTTTCATAAAACTGCGTTTTTCGGTTCGTTAACCGTCGATTTAGCTGAATTTTTGACAGAGGGTTTATAACATGTTGCTCTTTAGTTTGAGCGGTGTGATCTTAGTTTGGATATTTGTAGTTGGAGATATATGATACGCATGGTTGTTGGATTGGAAGTCTTTAAAGTGCATAGTGATGATAAATTGTGGGCTTGGCATAATGCATTTGGAATGAATAGAATGTTGTAGAAACTGTTTTGGAGTTAAATTCAATATGGCGTGATTATAAAATAAAATGTGTAAGGGATTATTGTGAAACCTTAAGTGATGGTGTAATGAATTCATGATGTATGTGATTATGTTGGATTGTGATCCAATCATGTGATTATGACTGAATAAGCATATTTGATGTTATTGATTGTATGTTGAGTGCTTGGGGTTCTTTGGAACTTGCTCCAAAGTTTCAAAAAAAACCTAGTAGCAGTGATGCTACTAGTGTGATGCCTAGCGGTGTGGGGTGTGCCACCAGGCGATAAAGGAAAACCAGAAACAGCCTACAACACGTGGCGCTAGCAGAAAGGGTGATTCCGCCCGACAACGTGTGTGATGCGCCATGCGGTTTGGGGTGCTGAATTAGACTGTGAGGATAATTCTACACGACTTGGATGGAGGTCTTGATGCAATGCTTTGCTGGGGGCCCAGTTACGAGTGTAACTTGTATTGGAGTAACATATTTGATGTTATTGATTGTATGTTGAGTGCTTGGGGTTCTTTGGAACTTGCTCCAAAGTTTCAAAAAAAACCCAGTAGCAGTGATGCTACTAGTGTGATGCCTAGCGGTGTGGGGTGTGCCACCAGGCGATAAAGGAAAACCAGAAACAGCCTACAACACGTGGCGCTAGCAGAAAGGGTGATTCCGCCCGGCAACGTGTGTGATGCGCCATGCGGTTTGGGGTGCTGAATTGGACTGTGAGGATAATTCTACACGACTTGGATGGAGGTCTTGATGCAATGCTTTGCTGGGGGCCCAGTTACGAGTGTAACTTGTATTGGAGTAACATGTGGCCACTCAAGGTTGTAGCCTGATGGTTTTAGAAGTCTAGTGGGGTGTATGAGATCGTGACTCGTATGGTGGGGTTCCAGAAGATTGCCCTCTTTAGTGTAACTGATTGAGTTTGGTAGTCTGGGGACAACTACAGACTGCGGTTCGTTTTGGGGAACTTCACTTAGTGTCACAGATTGTGGTCGTGACAATTTATTCCCACATGTGGACTATTAGGTGGTGGCCTGTAGTCGGAGGGGAGAGTAGACACTCTTGCAGCAAAGATCGATTAATGTACTCATCAAAGGGTGTAAAATCAAGAGGAGTCCAGAGGAAGATATGAAAGTTTGGGTATGAGATTTGAGTGTAGTAGAAGTGTTAGGGGTTTTTAATTGTTATTATAATGTATCTTGTAATGCGTTTTTATTTTGACCTCACCCTATCTGTGTTTGTTTGGCGATGATCATGTAACTTGTTACATGGGAGCATATGTTGGTACAGGTGAGCACATGGATACTTAGAGCTTGAGTGAGGTCAACATGGAATTGTTTTATGGATTTTATGGATTATTTTTGTAATCAGTTACTATAAATTATTTTATATTTGTAGGCGTTGAACGCATTTATGGATATTGTATTTTAGTGCTTTTAATAAAGGGAAAAGTATGTTTTTGGTCCCTCAAGTTTGACCCAAATTTGAAAATGATACCTGGTTGAAACTTGGCCACTGTTTGGTCCCTGTATTTTCGAAATCATTGTTTTTAGTCCCTATTTTTGGACGGCGTTAAAATACAAACGACGTGTCACGTGTTATTTAATCTTTTATATATAAAAAAACCTAGCGTTGGTCCCTGAAATTTGGACTTAGTTTGAAAATAGTCCCTGGTTGAAACTTGGTCAATGTTTAGTCCCTACACATTGAATAATAATTATATAATAATAATAAAATACTATACTAATAATAATATATAATTATTAATAGTATTATTATATAATAATAATAATAATTAATATTAAAATAAATAATAATATTATAACTATTATTAATATTAATACTAATTATATAACAATAATAATATATCAGTAATAATATAAATAATAATTAATAATATTAATATATCAGTGATAATATTAATAATAATTAATAATATTATTTATTAATATTATTATTAATAATATATAATAATAATTATTAATAATATATAATAATAATAATTATTATTATATTAATATTATTATTTATTATTAATATTTTTTTAATATTAGTAATATTAGTAATTAATAAGATTTTATAATAATAACATTAATATTATTAATAATATAATTATACTGATGTATAATTATTAATAGTATTTTTAATATTATTATTGATATATTAATATAATTAATTATTATTAATATATGATAATATTATTATTATTAACAATTATATTATATTATTATTATATAATATTATTATTATTAATAGTAGCAGTATTATTATATTTTAACTATGATTTTGTATATGCAGGGACCAAACAATGACCAAGTTTCAACAAGGATCATTTCCAAATTAAGTTCAAACTTCAGGGATCAAAAACATATTTTTTTCTAGTTTTTGTGAAAAGCGTCAACCTAGCCGACACTAGCTTTTTTTTATATATATAAAAAATTAAATAACACGTGGCACGTCGTTTGTTATTTTTAACGCTGTCCAAAAATAGGGATTAAAAACAATGATTTCGAAAGTACAGGGATCAAACAGTAACCAAGTTTCGACCAGGGACCATTTCCAATTGGGTCAAACTTGAGGGACCAAAAACATATTTTTCCCTTTAATAAAGTTTGAAATTTTCCCGTGTTTTGAGAAAGAGCTTTGGTTATTAAATACGTTTTATTTTAGCTTCATTTATTTTATTTAAAATAGTAATATTCGACTAGGATGTTATGTAACACCCCAATTTTGGGATGTCACAGATAGTTAGAAAATGAACGCATTTGATGAAAAAGGATTATCATTGAAAATATATTAATAAAAAAACTTTTAATTTAATTAAATTACATAATTCCAAACGTTATTTTGTCAAAAACTTCTAATAACATTTGCGGATAAAAGAAAATTTCATAATTTTTAGTATCTGATTTAAAACAACTAAATATATATTATAAAAACTCCCGAGTCCACCCCAACCTCTCATCAATCTACTCCATACAAAGATTATCTGGAATATCATCTGCTCCCATATAACACACACATTATACGATAATCGCACATACAACAAACACACAAACAAACAAAGAGGGGTAAGCTAACCATAAATAATGATATTTATAAAAGAAATTCATAAATAAAACATGTCCAATAATACTCAATGTCGCATTCAAGTAACACTTAAGCATTATGATCACAATCAATCCTTGGTTTGAACACGCAAACCCCAAAATCCAAAGAATCATACCAAACCAAACATAACATCACATTCATCTAAAATCTTCAAACATAATGATCATAATAAATCTTTGGTTTTCTACGGCCTTTCACCCCACAACAATATCTAGTTTCCTAGAACAGATGGTTCGATGTGTCCCATTATCGCAGCTAGACTGTCTCCCTTATTCCTCAAGGAATTATGAGTAAAAACGTCGATGCATCGCACATCGGGCACTATACTTGTAATGAGCCGAAATAAGGTGAAACATCTTTTCCCTCCCCACTGCTTCACACAGGCGAAAGGGTACAGCACTCGAACCAATCCTCTACAACAACTTCACACAGGCGAAGAGGACCCATTTCCACTGCTTCACACAGGCGAAAGAGTCTTTACTAGGTTCTTAGGTACGGAAAACCTCAAACAACACTTAATTTCACCAAGATTCTTCAAGCAAGGAAAAACACTCCCAACACTCAACACATGAGAATTTCATATTGCCAACCAAATACACACCATCACATCATGCTTGAAAAATAAAGTCCCATAACATAAACCCAAGAACTTATCAAACAATACATTCTTACAACGAACTCTACAGGCGACATTCATTAAACACTAACATAACATCACATGCTAGTAACTATCCGTAAACCACCTCTTAAACTTCATAACCATGCAACCCATGAAAACATATGGAAAAATGCATGTGAAACTACACCTAGAAGTTCCTAACTAGAATGAAGCAAGTCAACATGGCCATCATTTAAAATACCTTGATATGCAACTCATGTGCGTTGAGTATGTTTTTAAAAACCAAAAGTAAAGAATCCAAGCATTGAAAATACTATACATACATGAAGAGAACCGTGAACAAGGATATGTTTGCATGCATTTTATATGGATAAAGAAAAGAACAAAAACACATTCTTTCTAATGGAAACCGTGAATCCATATGAAAAGGAAACAACCGCGTGCCTTTTGGGAAGAAACAAAAATAAGTTTATATGTTTTGTCCAATGAAAACAAAACTACCACTTAAAAGAAGTGGAACCCGCGTCTAAAATAAAGCATGCACCAATCATAAACAAACCATGTAATGTTACGTGTGATAGACACCAAAAAGCTTTAAGAAAGAGAAATTATGCACCAAAAACTTTTAGCAATAAATCTTTGCACGTGGACCCCATCCATGCACCAACCAAAACATGCTAAAGACAAAAATTAAACTACCCACAAGGCTATGAAATGCATTTACGTAAAGTTAATTAGAAAAAGAAGAAAGAGAAACTAACATGCATGTGTTGACATGAAAGAGAAAAGAAAGAGGAAGAAAAAGAAAAGCAAAAACCATGAACCCATCCTCATCCTGCAACGTGAATAAAACAGAAGATAGAAGAAAGAGAACTATGTGTGTGGCTAACGGAAACAAAGAAAAAACATACACCCATCCTCCAACCAATGTTTGACACCTCTCACACATGCATTAAACTCATGCACCAATGTTTAACACATGCATTAAACTCACGGAAACCACCCTCCATGCACCAACTACTGCGTATTAAAATGAAGAAAAGGGTTTGCACCATGTTTCTCTCCAATCAACCCAATCTTGATTTATAAAACACAAGAATTGACAAAAGTGGCCCCACCACAATGCTATAGTCAAATCAAAAAGCAAGAGAAAGAATCATGCACACCTAAACTAATGTATAAAAAGAAACCATTAATGAGAGCAAGTTAACCACATTTTTACGTGAAAGAGAAAAGCAAAGGAAGAAAGATAACGTATCGTGAACCCATGAATCATGCACACAGCCCAACTATCAAAGCTTCACAAAACTGGAACCCAAATATAACACCAGGAAAAAAAGAGAGAAGACCTTATATGTATTCAAGGGAGACTAGCCCCTAAAATAAACGTGTGGCTGTACCATAAAATAAAGAACCCTGAAACTGACCACTTCCAACGTGAACAATCCCATGCATAAACAAAACGAAAACGAAACCGGCACCAAGAAAAATAACCTGCAAAACATATGCTTTCTAAAAACATCACACGGCCATGAATAAAAGAAGATTGATGGCATATACATGCATCTACGTGAAGGCTCACCTATGCTTAAGTGGAAAATCAAAGAGAAAAGAAAAGAAAACAATGACAGTAACAACATTCATCACGATTCAATGTACCATGCACACTCTTCAAATTTTCATACATCAATCAAACAAGAAACAAGAGAAGAAAACAAGGTTGGCTTCCCTACCTCGATTACTTTCTCCGATACAGTTTCTCTCACAGTCTCTTCCGTTCCTCAAAAGTTCTTTCTACCGTTAAACCCTCGTCGTCTTCTCTCCTCACCTCTATTTGCACATTTTAAAAACCCTAAGGTGTTTTATTTATTTTTATCCGTAACATTTTTCTATTAATATTCTAGAAGATAAATATAATATTCTTTTATTACATATGATTTTACAAAACGACCAACGAAACTAAGCCAACTGGGTTTGAACCTGCATCCTTGCACACAACTTTCACCATTAGGCTACATGCCGTCACAAGACATATCATGCATTACAAGTATTAAAACACTTATACTTCACAAACCATAATTCCTTAAATCACTTAAATAATTATTATAAATACAACAATAACTTAAATCACTCAAATAATAATTATTTCATATTTCATAATTTAATAACCTAATTAAATAAATTAACAATATTAACCAAGCCATTACTTTTATCCATATGTTTCCCTTTAGTTTAATTTTTTTCGGGTCTTACATGTTACAAATTGTCTCGGTTTTTGCATTACTTTGTTCTTGGGTTTTATCACCTTAAGTGCACCACTTCTTTATTATTTTGAATCAATCCATCTTCTTCCTCCTTTTTAGTTTTGTGAAAGGAACCTTCACATCTAGATAGGATGATATCTTAATGTGTAATAGGGATTTCACTTAGCTTTCTAAATCACTCACACCATATTCCAAAATCTTAAAAAGGAACAATATAATCCTACATCGGCGTGTAGTTGATTTTGTGATGCTTTGTGTGTTATTGTCTTTTGGTCTAAGTACTTTGACTATTGGAATGGCGAGCTTCCTCAATGTGGACCCCTGTTGTAGTGAAGAAATAGAAGGTCACATCAAGGGTGCCAACTGTTGTTGCGAGCTCCCCGACCAAAAAGACATAGGTCGATTTGAGCATGTTTGTTGCCAAGCTTGTGAATGAAGGTCGTGTTACTACCGTAAGGATGTTTGTGTTGTTGTTTATGGTGGATTTAATGGTCGACGAAGCCTCTGGTGAACGGAGGGTAGAGGTAGTGATTGAGAATGAGGGTTTTGAACTTAAAAAGGGCCCCCGCCTCGAAGAATTACCACAGGTGCTGCCCCAGGTTCGTGTGATTGAGCCTCCAATCCCACCTAAGCATTGGTGATGTTGCATTCACTTCTACTTCCTTCTTCTTCCCTGGATTAAAATTGAGATTTTTAGGAGTTACCGCCACGAGTGAGCTGTGTGCAATTTTGATAAATTATTTGAAGTATGCAAAAATTGCATTGTACACCTGCTTCCTATCACAAAAAACAAGCATTGTTATCCTCAACAAATTAGTATGATCAGTAAGCAAGAGTTCATAAAGTAATAGTCATGCAATAAAATAGTACCTAGATGTCACATAACTAACTTAAGTAAATTACTATTTGAATACCTGTGATAAATGGAATGAGATGGAACTTGAGGAAATGAAATATAATAAAATTTTCATTCTTTTATTACATATTTTTTGTAATATAATACAACACAGTTTCTCTAGGAAGTAAATGGAATGGTAATAACATGTTCTAGTATACTAATATACTAGATGCTAGTATACTAATTAAACTAAAACTTAATTCCACGGCTAAACTTCATAAAATTAAAACAATTGGTTCTAACATATTTTTTCTAAACCTAAATAGATGAGTACAATTTTTCAGCTGTTTTATCAATGGTGGAGTGTGGAATATGATGGAAGAGCAACATTACACAATATAAACACGTCGGTGTGGCTATACCACTACAATAACATGTCTCCTTTCAAAAGTTAGCAAAAATTCGACATGTAATTTTGTCATAGTACCACCATTTAATAACAATGTTTTACCATCCATCTGTTGTTGTAGGCTAAGAACCAAAAATCTATATAGCTAGATATGACCATCTATTCAACAAACAACAAATTAAACAACACCAACAAGATATGATAAAAAAAAGGGGAAACCACAACCTTAGATATAAGTGTAACGAGCTTGAGGGTCCTGAAACAAAGTCACAAAATAGACATAAAAAATGGTACATTTATTTATTGTTTTAAAAAAAGGGAATTAATGATTGGGAGAAGGAAACCTGAAATCTCCTTTGTTTTAGTCTTAAAGAGAAAGAAACAACAAAGGCTAACAAAAATAATTGAAATTGATTTGCCCTATAAGGCTACAATAAACATATCTTCACAAATATCAGCAAGCCTCCTTAGTTTCCATACCAACCAACTAGATCCTTTGTTGGGATTCCAATAAAGAAAAAGCCCATAAGTCTAAGACATGTTGCAATTTGGGTTTAAGGCTCCATAATCACCTCCATACTGCACATAGATGGGTCTTGGTTCATCTGGGTTCATCCAAGAGATGGTCACTACTTTTCCCTCATAATCACCTTACGTGATGTACACTTGTAGTGGAATTAATTAATAACTGAATAAAAAAGGCATAACCTCAAAATTTGAAACTTTTTCACATGTCTAAATTAGAATCTCATCAATGTTGTGTTAAGTAATTAACATCAAGTTATAGATAATAAAATAGGCTTTGTTATCTTTGAAAAACTTACTTGTTAAGGTGCATTGTAACCCTTTCAAATTGCAAATACTTCATAATAGATGGACATGTCCTCTGCTAGCCACATCAAAGAGCTAGTGATCCTTACACTCCTATCTATGATGTAACTGTTGAGATACATTCAATGCTAACTATATACATGTTCTTTCAAACATATATCTGAAACCAACTTAGTAAAGAACAATATTGCATCGAACCTATTCATGCATTCAACACAACATGTAAACGGCATAAATCAACATATTAGTTAGAGGTTGGTCAAGAATAACATAGTAAGAAAATTACATCTTAAGAAACATAGTAAAAGTTTGAGAACTAACGCGATAACCCAATTCCAACTAAGTTTGAGAACTTTCTAAAAGGCTTAAATGTATCTATCACTCATATTATACTAATCTTTTAAATCATGAAATTTTGTGTGTTTTCTTCTTCATTTCAACTTTGTCGACTCCAGACCCTCTTGGTTTGACCAAGTCATTTCTGTGGGATTCCCCACCCTACATAAATTATCGATAAAGGGTAAAAAAAACATCACATTTTAGTATTATGGTGGTGGAAACATAAACCAGGAAAAAAGTTATGAAAAGGGGTAAAAATAACTACAACCAACAACTAACAAAATCATAAAACATAATAATAAATTCTACCTTATCAAACAATGTTAACTTCACGGCCAAGGGGTTATGGGTCATCCATGCCCAAATCCATTGACTTCACCATTCCAAGATCCTCCTCACTTTTGTAAACTCGCAATAGCCCTATAGGAAAAGTAGAAAGAAATACTTGTATTACATCAATAAGACTTTTGAATAACTGAACATGAATCTAAATTTCATTGAATTAGAAAGACAAGAATAATATATACCTACAAAAGCATGGTAAGTTTGTTGTCCCTTACAGTAGGAATTACCTTTGTTTGGAGAACCATATCCAATTGTATTGCCTTTCTTCTACAAATTTACCTTGTCTCGACAATTCTAGCATTGACCACCCTTTGGATCTTGTTCTGATTCTTGCTATGCTCTTGTGCATTCTTTGTACCTGCATAGACAGTACAAATCTAACTTTGATAAGCATGTATGATTCTTGTTTCACCATATCTAATATTTAAGAAATAAAGGAAGCAAACTTGTCTCATAACAAGGTCTTCAGCTTATATTTCCACTATTCTAGAAGAAACGCAACTCAAACTTCAAATTAATAGGATTGAAAGCTAATACTTTTTTTGGGTTGTCATGCAAAGCAACCAAATAATTCATCAACGAAATCCATAACAAGCACAAATTAAAGCTTTTTACAATAAAATTTAGCAAACCCCTAAGTGCATAATAAAAATGTAAAAGTATACCCTATTAACCTAACACTAACATTATAAATCCAAAAAAAAAAACAAATATACCCTTTAATGCTTACCTCCGCAAACCCAAAAGAAACACAACTCAAAATCTGAAGAACGATAATGATGTCTGGATATGTTTCACCGAATAAAAAGCAGAAGAATACCCATTGATGAAGGAGACCTACATAAACGAAACAGAAACAAAGTTCGGTTAAACAAAGAAGTAGAAGAAGAACCTTTTATGAAGAAGGAGAATCCAAGCTACTGATTTTGAACAATACCTAACAATGAATCTGATGTTAATCGGTTAAGAAGCAGAAAAAAACCTTTACATCAAGATGAAGAAGGATAAGTTCATAAAAGAAGTAGAAAAAGCAGAAGACTATTTAACGAAGACCGAGAAGGAGAACTCGAATACAAAGTTGAGAGAAACCAATCATAAGCGGGAGAAGGGGAGAAGAAGAAGAGAAGAAGTAGGAGAAAGTGTGATACAAAAGAAGAAGAAGAAGAAGAAGAAGAAGAAGAAGAAGAAGAAGGAGAAGAAGAATGTCTAATACATCAATCAATCATCTCACCTACCAAAGAGGAGAAGAAGAAGCATGAAAGTCCAAAGAAGACAGAAAAGATGAAAAAGCCCTCAATTTTGGATAAATGTCAACGAATTGCAATATCTATTTTAGTAACTTCATTATCATAACATTTTCTTAGATATATAACAGACATAGTTCATAACATTCCTTAAGTGTTTTGGGAACAAAATAGAAACATCCTGTTTATATGAACTCTTTGCACGGGCAATGAAAGCTTTCATCTCACCCACTAACTATTTGCAATGATTAATAAAAATTTTAATCTCTTGAGGCGGATCACAAAATTGTGGTATCATTTTAGCGTTGGACACCATTTTAGGAATATCTTCAATGGCTCCATTAGCTAGAGGTGCCAATTGGGAGAAACTCTTCTTCAAGTACTTCACAACCTCCTCCTGCTCCACAATGCAATCTTCCATCTACTTCAACCTAGCTTGGCTCCTTCCTTCAATTTTTGTTGATTTCCATCACTCCTCTTGTTCCACTATATAATCCTTCATTTGCTTCATCAAAGTTTGGTGCTATTCTTCAACTTCTGTTAACTTCTAACGCTCCTAATTTAATTATGCCTTGAATGATGTAGCCATTTCCTTCATTTCATGCCTCATTTCTTTAACTTGAATCTATGCCTCCATTAGTCTCTTAGAGCCTTTTGTTTATGTCTCTTGGCTTCCTCATAGAGTTGCTTCCAATGTTTTTCTACTTCCAATGTTGCATTCTTTTCCTTTTCCTCATGGCTAATTTCTTACTCACACCTACAAGAACTTGTTTTACTTGAAACGTGTGGCCTCTTTCGGCTCTTCGATTTCTATGGACTTCTTCATATGCTTGTTCCTTTTCTTCTTTTTCTTTTCTCATATCCGCAAAATCATTATGTGTTCTTTGTAGCTCTTTCATCAATTTATCATTTCTATTCTTCGTCTCATCCAATTTCACCTTCAACTATTTTACCTCATCAGACTCTACATCTTGGGATGGCCCTTCATTTATCGACTGATCAACAATTGGTTTTAAAGGTAATCTAACCTCCTTAACCCTTTTTATAACCCAAATACAATAACTAATTCTCTCATCCACTACTTTTGGTTTTTGATCATTTTCTAGTCATACTACCTTTTCCAAGGTGTTTCTGACTTTCCTTAATATCTCAATGTAATGTCCATCTTCATTGTAAACAAGCAAATGGGAGAGAAAACTAGGCATAGGTGTTTCTTTCACTGGATGACCAAATTGTTTTTAAACCACAATTGGGTTATAATTTATGCAACCCCGAGTACCACAATAATGGATGAAACTTATGTTATGTTGCCAAGACGGACGTCAACTAATTTTCTTTTCACATAAGGTGGCAAAAAGTTGATCCTAGTCATTTCCTCCCCTCGTCTCCGATTTCCGACGTATCAGTTCTTCGATCGGACATTTGACATTGTCCATTCTTTTAAAAACACAAGTATCAAGCCATACATATAACGCCGACAGACAACAAAATATTTTCTTTCCTGTTCTCTTATGACAAAAACTCATTGTCCCATATACATCGACCAAGATTATAGTCACGTGATTTTCCAATCTTGTTTTGACTAATACAAAGACATCTACTGCAACATAGTCCATAAAATCCTCAACTCTGGAAAAAAGCATAATGACATATGAGGTGAGAGCTACCACATCTATGAAGGTTTCTTGTGCTTCCTTTCCAGCCAAATGATGTAAGTATTGTTCCAAATACACCTGCAGAAGCCCTCTCACTGTGTTCTTTGTCATAAATCTATTCTCCAAATCTTCATGATGTAGCTTCATAAGGCTAACAAGGCATGATGCTTTAAATATTGGTAGGGACTTTTACGCTCTATTGGTAAACCTAAAATCTATTCAAACTCTTCTATGGTGGCACCAATTGAAAGTTTTGGAACATGAACATCTTAACGGAGGATCATAATACTGAGACAGGGTGGAAATAGCATGAGCTTGCACCTCTACCTCCATCAAATTCAACAAATTCCCACATTTTCTCTTTAAAGTGTTCTTCCTCATAATCGTCAACAAATTCCAAGATTGCTTCATCGTATCGGATCTCATCACTACTAGAAAAAAAAGCATTTGATCCACCGATGAAATTAGTGGCTAAATGGGTAAAATCGGTGGCTAACACCCTTAGCCACAAAATTAGCCATCGAAAATAAATAGTGGTGAAAACCCTAGTCGCAAAACAGTTAGCCACCGATATTGTAGTCGCTAATTGGTTACTATAAATTTTGTTACCGTGAAGTATTGGAGACCAATTTAGCAACTAGACTTTTGGTCGCTAATTAGGTCGCTAATAGCAGTGTATTATAATTTAATGAAATGGTTTTCGGTCGCTAATATACAAATAGATATGTTTTCTAATTTAATTAAAATAGTATCGGTGGCTAAATCAGTGGCTCCATCAGTGACTACATCGGTGGCTAAATCGGAGGCTAAATCGGTGACTAAATCGGAGGCTAAATCAGTAGCTAAATTGAAGGCTAAATCGGTGGCTAAACTAGTGAATAAATTAGTGCCTAAATCAACCTGCTTATATTCAATTTTCTACCTGCTTATAAATGTTGAATATTTAATTATACTAAATAACAATAAACTGCAATATATAATATAATAAAAAATAGTGTAATACATTATCCAACATAAAACCAAAATGAAATTAATTCTAAATACATATGTAAGTTTTAAAGTTATCATAAAATTAAACCTAATTAATGCTCATCTGGACTACCATCACTAGAACGATCTATTACAACATCTCCATTGTGAGAAGGATCAGAAGGGTCTAAAATAAGATTCTTCAACTAGAGGTGTTGTAAAACAAGTTTCATATGCTCTTCTTGTTGGCGTATGCGTTCTTTCTGTTGCTTATTATCTTGCATCAGTTGTGCCATATTTTCTTCAAATGTCTTATTCTTAGCTTTTAATTCACCACCTCCACCCCCTCGTGTCATTTTGAAGTGAAATTATTGCGTATATAACATTTGATAGAGGTATGAAATTAGAACAATCAATTTTCAACAAAAAAAATGAGTTAATTAAGATAAAAAGACTCAAACTTGATTGTGTTTTCTATAACCAAATGTGTTGGTTCTCTTGCCTTTCATCATTACAACTATTAGAAATCATGATCATATTGATGTAAATCATTATTAACACAAGATATACAATCAGTTTTAATGCATCAATTACTGAAGAGGTATCTGTGTCATCAAAATCACTATCAATGTCACCCACACTCTCACTTGAAATGTATTTCCCCTCATATTCTTCATCTATGTTTGTTTCATTTAGTAAGTTTATTGTTATTTCTTCGCCCTCACCATCAACATCAACAAAAGAATAATGAATGAAGTTTGAATCAACATGTAGCACTACTTGAAGTTGTAGAAGCTCATCATCTTGGTATGGAGTCTCTTTTAGTTTTGAAATAGTGAGTTTAGCCAAGAAGGAGGGGGGTTGAATTGGCTTTATAAAACTTTTTCGAAAGCTTAAACCTCTTTTCAATTGAATCTAATGGACTGGAAAGTTTGGATGTAAATGCAACAGACCAGTACACTTTCAGTTAATTAAAATATAAAACAGCAGACTAAATTGTTCTTGATGCTATGAAACAGTCGATTAAAAAGACAAATCAATCGGCTAAAATACTGGAGAATTATGCAGAATGCAGAATTCGCGAATTCAAGTCAAACAATAATCTTTTACATACAAGACTTGTTCCAATCAGTATTTATAACAAGTATAAAGCCTCAGATTACACAAGAACGCATTAAATCACACCAAAGATCAAATTGCTTGGTTTTCTTGAGTTTTTAAAGAGTTTCAAAGAGAGTGAGATGAGGGAAAGAAGAATGCACAACTGTTTTTATACTGGTTCACTCAATCACAAAGCTACATCCAGTTTACCAGGACAACCTGAGCCCGGTTTCTACTATATTCAAAAGTTTTACAAATCATACACCAAGATTACACTTTTGAACAACAAAACTCACAAGATTTTTGACTCACACAAAAATCTAGACACACACCCTACAAGAATCACAGTTGCAGACCTGAAATCACATCAGGCAAACCAACCAGAGGCACAAGAACATCCAAACCTGATGGTGGCTGACCCTAGCCAACCATACATGTGTTCTTCAAGCTACTCACAAGCCAAAATGCCTCCAAGATCAACCAAGATCAACCAAGATCAACCAAGATCTTCAAAACACGAGTTCTAGTTGTGTATTATAGAGAGAGAACGCTTCCTAGAGATGAATGGCAAAATTTTGTGCTCAAAAACTCAGATTTGCACCTCTGCTCGCGAAAACATAGCTTATATAGTCTGGTTTAAGTGAAAATAGTCGATTGAATTTTCCGTACAGTTAGTTGATTTCACCTGACTTAAGTGAAATCAGTTGATTGAAAATTAATTCAACTGACTGAATGCATTCATACCAGAAACTATATACAACAAGCCTTTTAACCTGTTAAAACCCTTTTTAACAGATTAAAAGAGACACACTATGGCACACAAGACATCTAACATATGTCATATAGCCTTCCAACTAGATATAACACTAACACATTACATTTAACATGTTATATAGAGATTTAACACACTAAAACATAATCTTCAAATGGATCTTCATCAATCTTCATCAAACACTTAAGATCTTCATGCACATGGCTTTATCAATTCTTTGCTTCAAGCTTGCTTGTGCCAACAGTCTCATGCTCAATTTGCCTTACTATATTATCAATCATTCTACTACGAGCTTTTGTCTTAATAACTCCTAACCAACCTTGGTGTCCCTCAGGATATTTAGTGTAATAAACTTGTTGTACTTGTTGTGCAAATGTAAATGGATCATATGCTTTATTATATCTCCATGATTGTTTTACTTGAACGATTCCATACTTATTATCTACTTTGGTTCCTATATTAGGAGTATTATAAACCATTCACATTGAAAGAGAACTAAATTCATGATTGGTAAGTCAGTAAACTCCATTTGAATAATATTAGACAATACTCCATAAAAATTTGACTCTAATTGATCATTGCTTCCTTGTACATAAATATCATAGTTAGAGGAATTCATTCCTTCAATCCAATGAATAGTATGGAATTTATATCCATTGATAACATGGATATGCCATGAATCAACTTTTCGCTTTGGAGCCTGACAATACACAATTTCGTCCGATAACATTGATAAAAATAACAATAGAAACAAATTAATTAAAGTTCAATTGAGAAAAATAAATAAATAAAAAAATAAAAAGGTAAAAATAATATATATGTTTTAGTTTGAGAAAGAATAAATATCTATATTTATGTTATTTTATTATTATTATTATTATTATTATTATTATTATCATTATTTATTTTATTTTTTTACTTTATCTTATTTTTATTTTTATTTTATCTTTATTTATTTTCTTTTTATTTTGCTTTTTCATTTCATTTTATTATTATTTTATTATTATTATTATTATTATATTATTCTTTCTTTTATTATAACTTCATTTTGTTTGACTCTCTCATTCTTGTTTAGTAAAAAAAAGAAAAAAACAACAACAAACGAAAAAAAAACGAAAAAAAGAAAAAAGAGGAATAGGAGAACAAGAGGGTCTCTGATATCAATAGACCTATATATTTTTACAATAGACCTATATCATTTTAATATTGGTTAGTTGAAAGATGTTCAGATGTGCATAAGTTATGCTATGATTTTTTTTATATTGAGAATTACGTGTAGTAACTAGCTAGCCATGGTCATGATGGTTGAAGGAGTAGGAAACAACATCTACTCTTAGCCTTATCCCACGTCTCGAGGAGGCAGAGAAAAGAGAACAAAAAAAATAGAACTACATAATAAAAAGAGGAAGATTCATAAGAAAAAAAATTTCATTACCGAGGGGACGAGGAGAAAAAGGAAAAGGAGAACAAAAAAGCAACAAGGATCAAGATCACCAAGCACCAGCACAAACGAAGAAAGTTAAAGCTCTAAGGTAAGCACTACACATATTTGATTCGAGTGATCATGTTATTGTGTTTCATTTGCTTTGTTCCCTCTTCTATACTTGAATGCTATGAACGAGCATGATATAATTGATTGTTTGCTGCATTTATCTGTTCGACTTACAATTCAAATGTACCTCATGCCATGTAGTCAGTCAAGTGTTTAATCACAAGCTAATTATTGTTTACAAAAGGTATGAACTAAGAAGGAAATATAAACATCAAATGAGAATGTTAAAGAAACTTTGTGGAGCTCGCTAATTTGAAGATGAAAGCCAAAAAGTGAGATGAAAATGCTTAGAGGGAAAGGCGAGAGGGAAAGTTGAAAATGAAATAGAAGTGGGAAAGTGAAAAGTTTAACCTGCCACTCACGTTTCTTAAAAAAAATATATTAGAATTTGTGTAGGTCATAAATATTCAAGAAAAAAAAAGTTAAAACCCCTACTGTTATTATAATTTTAGACAACCAACCAAACTATCCTAAATCATGTTAATTTAGGAAGGGAAGAGGGACATAATGTTATAACCTCTGCAAAATAACCCATACTAAATATCATTTTTTTAGTAGTGATTCTAACGACAGAAACTGATCGATGAACATATGAGGTATGAGTGAGATAATCTAGAGAGATAACAGAGAAATACAAAGGAAATAACCCTAGAAAGATAGCTAAGTGTGTGTGTTAAACTTTATTAAACAGAAGCCTTTTATAATTTAGCCTTTTACCTTTAAAAGTTTATTTTAAGGAGTCTTAGTGTTCTTTTTTTTATTAATGATAATTGTTCCCTCTTAAGCTCTCGAGAGGGTATGTTCAAGAAAATTTATTGTATCTGATTTTTCATAATGGAAATTTTTTCACTTTTCCTGTTGATCATGTTTCTTATACACTGACTAGTCTAGCTGTCCCACGTTGGCTCACTTGACCCACATTACCTCACTTTGGAACGTGGTTCACTAAATGGTAAAAACCATCCCTCAATTCTCGGTCTTTTAAGTGGAAGCGCAAATATAAGATGACATGGTAGTTTCACAAAAGTATAGCCCGCGTCATGGCCCCTACAATGACATTACTTATAGGCCAATCTTCGACCTCCCGAAGTCCAATCTCATGTATTTTCAAGGATGGGTACTCTTCCGATATCTAATCAACCTTGGTGATAGACAAATGTATAGATTTCCCCTAGGATACATATAGATCACCAGCCCCCTAGGCCTAAGTTGGTATTTATGCCAAGGGTCAAGCATATTATGAGAGAACCATGTTAGACATCTTTGACTCAAACCTTAGTGATATATAAATGTATAAATCGCTCTCAAAGAGACATATGGATCACCAGCCCCATAGGCCTAAGATAGCTTTTATGTCAAATTTCACGCCTATTAGGAGAGAACCTCGCCAGACATCTTTGACTCAAACCTTGGTGATATATAAATGTATAAATCGCTCTCAAAGAGACATACGCATCACTTGCCCCCTAGGCCCAAGTTGGCATTTAGGAAGTTTGTTTGAAAAAAAACTGCCAATATGTGATATACTACGTACTAATTTGACAACACAAGAAAAGAAAGCCTTGTAGTGATGTGGTAGGTGTAGGTGGCCTATCAGGGATCATGTTGTTTGAGTTTTCTAAAAACCTTTTAATATACAATACTACAAGGCTTTATCTTCTATTGTTGTTGCTTCCTTGTGACGTTTGGTGGAAGGCCTACTCTATGGTCCCCCTTCCTGTTCTCCCTTATTGTCTTCATTATAGGTTAAAAAATTACTCCTTTAACTTCGTCGCATGTTATTACTTTGTGCTTGTGGCATCTTGAAATGACCCAAATATGCCGTGGTTGTTTATTGTGTGCCTATGGAGATTTGTGGTTTCGGTTGCATCGAGATTGTTGAGTCTTAATGTTTGTCTGGATTTCTTAGTGTAAATGTGCTTTAACTGTTAGGCATTGATATCTAGGTCTTCATTTACACATGAGAGTTTCTGGGTTTTCTAGGTTTCTTATCCAGTAGCTTTTGCTGTAGTTTGGTTGCTAAATATTGAATGTGTCTGAGTTTCAAGGCTTCTAGATTTCAAGGTTGCTGGGTTTCAAGGTTTTTGGGTTTTAGGGGTTCGGGCTTTTTATGTTTAAAGACCTAGGAAAAACAATTATATTTTTGAGGTGGTAATTGGACATGAGGAATATTAATTAAATTAAAATGTAATGACGAAAACAGAAGTGAAGTGTAGCACAATTGGTTAGAGCTTTGTCATGGGTTAGTGGTCAAGGGTTTGATTCCTATGGTGTGCATTTAAAGCAATTATATTTTAAATATTGTTCTATAATTTTTTGGGAGTGCTTATGTGTGCTTATGGGCGTCACTTATTTGTTTCTTGAAGACATTGAATGTATGATATTATTGTACTTTTTTTGTTGGGTAGACAAGAAAAATGGGATATTTCATATGGTTGGAGGGTTGGTCTGGAACTTAGAGGTTATGCATTTGAACCCTGGCTAGAGCAAAAGGAAAATATAGTGGAAATTAAGGCATGTTATGTGGGTAAAAAAAAAAACATTGGAACAGGGAGAGGAAAGGTTGGGTAAGCTTCTTTTTGTTACGTTTATACCATAACCAAGTATCTACTTTATAACCCTTGTCACAAAGTTGACTTATACTTACCAAGTTGTGCTTTAACCCTTCAACTAGAAGCACATTATGGATGTTAAATGAGGCTTCATTGCTTATGACTCCACTTCCACGTATCCTTCCTTTGTTGTTGTCACCATAAGTCACAAAGCCTTTATCCTTTAGCTCCAACTTTTCAAACTTGGACTTGTAACCCGTCATATGGCTCGAGTAGCCACTATCTAGGTACCATAGGTCTTTCTTTTCATGTTTTATAACCTGCAAAACAAAATAGTATTACAAGGTACCCTTTGATAGTTTGGGTTCAACATGGTTATACCTTTCTAGATCCTTTTGGGATCCATTTCATAAGACCTCTTAGAACATCATATTTCCTAGCATAAGAATTCTTATTAGCATGACCCCTCTTGATACAATAGTTGCAAGAGATGAATGACATAGCATTTGGGTCACTTTTATAAAAGAAACTAGAGAACTTCTTGGATTTCTTTTCAAAGATAGGATTATAACCAAGTCTAGTTAATACAATTTTAAGAGCCAAAAATAGTTTCTAGGTTTGTTTTTCCTCTTGTGAACTTTGCATAGGTTTTCTAAAGATATTTCAATTGATTTTTCAAAACAGTGCAGTTTTCACAAGATTTTGTAGCCAACTACTTTTCAGAACAATTTATTGAATTACTGTAAATCATTTCTAAATGTTCGAAATCAATTTTTAAATCAGTTGTTTCTGATTCCAGTTGACTAACTCTATTTTCCAACTAGCTGTTTAATCCTTTTAACTGATTGTTCATGATAATAATTTTGTTACCTCACTATGCAACTCTTCAAAGTCATGCAACAATTGATAATGGTCATTTTTATCTTTTGATGACAAGGAACTCACTTGGCTTAGTGAGGATGATTCATATCCATCCATGAGGACTAGGTTTATTTCCTCACTTGCTTCTTGAGATGAACTACTTGTTGAATCATCATTGTCCTCCCAAGCTATGTAAGCACGTCTTTCCTTGGCCTTTTTCTCCTTTTTCCTGCCACCAAAAGTCTCCTTCTCTTTGTTAATGTTAGGACATTCAATCTTGACATGTCCTTATTTTCCACAATTATAACATGAGAAATTTGAAGTATTACTTGAATAATTTCGTTTAGAAATGTACCTCCTTTGATTATGTTTGTTGCCTTTTCTCTTGAGATACTTCCAAATCTCTTGATTGTAGATTCAAGTTCTCATTATCACATGATTTAGCCACCTCTTTCTCGGTTTCATCACTTCTTTTGGAGCTAGCCTTCAAGGCTATGGTTTTCACCTTTTTCTCACTTGATTCAAGCTAATTAGCCTTTGTATCTCAATTTCATGCTCCCTTAGCTTTCCAAATAGTGTAGCTGTAGTGATGATGGACAAATCCTTTGATTTTGAGATGGCAGTCACCATTGGTTGCCAATTTCTATCAATGCACTTTAGCACCTTGATGTTTAGCTCCTCTTTGTCAAATTCTTTGCCTAAACTCGTGATGTGGTTGACAATGTAAATGAACCTCTTTTGTACTTTAGCTATGGACTTTCCTTGTTGCATCTTGAAAAGCTCATACTCGTGTAACAAGGCATGCTTCATTGCTCTCTCCACATCATTCGTCCCCTCATGTTATCCACACTTCCACAGAGTCCCCTACAAAACCTATTAGATTGAAATGGTGATTTAAGCTAAGAATGGGGGTTGAAATGACTATTTAAAACTTTTTCGAAACCTTAAACCCCCTTTTGATTGAATCAAATAGAGCACAAAATTTGAATGCAAAAGCTGCATAACAGTACACTTTCAATTGGTCAAAAAATAAAATAGCAGATTAATTTGTTCTTGAGCCTATGAATCAGTTGATTAAAAATTCAAATTAATCGGCTAAAATCCTGGGAAATTATGCAGAATGTAGAATTCATAGATTTAACTCAAACAACAAACTTTTATACACAAGACTTGTTCCAAACAATATTTCTAATAGGTATGCACTATCATATTACGCAGAAACACAATTATACACAACAAAGAATGATTTACTTGATTTTCTTGAGATTTTAAAGTGACTTAAGTGAGTGAGATGAAGGAAAGAGAATGACACAATTATTTTTATACTAGTTCACTCAATCACAGATCTACATCTTGTTTACTAAGATAACCTGAGCTTGGTTTCCACTATATTCAAAAGTTTTAAAAATCACACACCAAGATTACATTTTTGAACAAAGAAACACAACAAGATTTTTGACTCACACAAAAATCTAGCCTAAAACCTTGCAAGAATGACACTCATAGATTTGGAATCACACAAGGTAAACAATTAGAGGCACAAGAACAACAAAATCTGATGGCATCTCTCTCTAGCCAACCATACACGAGTTCTTGAAGCTAATCCCAAGCCAAAATGCCTCCAATATCAACCAAGATCTTCCATCTTTATCTTGCAACTGTAAAATGCAGAGAGAGAGAGAGAGAATTTTTCAATGATGAATAACAATTTTTCGTGCTCAAAAACTCATAATCGTGCCTCTCCTCTCGAAAACATAGCTTATACAATTTATATGGTCGGTTCTCTTTGGGTATGAGAGAAGGTCAATCGCATGTACTTTTTATAGGAGTCTTGACTTTGAATTGTTGAGAGGAGTATGGTCTCCTATGGGATCATTCTATGGGGGCTGAGCCCCTCTCGGATTGTAGGCACCGCACCGGCATGAGGGCGATGTTGACTGAAGTATCAGCCTTTCCACCACTGATTCCACTCATTCTACCCCTACCTGGTGTCTTTCCTCTGAAGCTTTTGTGCAACAACTCATCCCTCCTTCATCTTTTTGCGAAACATAACCTCTTCCGCCTTGATATGTGACACTGCTCTCGTCCGAACTTCCCTCATGCTCCTTGGAGGTCACTAAAATCAACGACTCACACAAGAGCCCTACTCTTAACCTTTTATGAAGGCATCCACAAACATGTCTTCATCTAGCCGCGACACCAAAACCGTAACCTCCATGAACCTCTTCACATAGTCTTTCAGTGTTTCTAACTAGTTCTACTGCACATAAAAAATTTCACTCAACTTTAATGCCTTTGGTTTGTTGGGTGAGTACTAAGCGGTAAAAAGGCTAACAAACTCTTCAAACCCATTTATAGAGTAGACTAGCATACGGCTAAACCAATCTAGAGTGTTGCCTACCAATGTTCCAACAAAAATCTTACATCAAACTTCATCTAAGTGTCCACTTATCATCATTTGAGCTCGGAATATCTCCACATGGGTGACTAGATCTTGTATCCTGGTGAACACGTCTATTTTGGGTATCATGCAATATGCATGTATGGTTGCCACCATAACCTTCTTGGGAAATGGTTGGAAATCCTGATTCCCCGTCGTAGTGGGGTCCTCTAGCACCACGCTCCTCTACAAAGTCCTTTGCACCTCCTTACTTTGCCTCGTCAGCACCTTCTAAGCTCTCATGGCTGCCTTTGCTCGCTGTTTCGGTGCTACTCCCACTTCCTGCATCACCTAACTCAACCGTCAGTTATCCCTCATCTTCCTTTATTATCTCACCTGCCTCTTTAATCAACTTCCTTGTCGACGCAAGGAACCATTCTATCGAGCCCCACGATAGACGCCAAAGTATTCCTACGTAAGCTCTCAAGAGAGTATGGTCAATAACATTTATTGTGTCTGATTTCACGTAATGAAATTTTGTCCCTTTTCCTATTGGTCAATGTTCCTTATACACTGACTGGTAAAATATGTCCTTTAACTCTCAGCCTTTTAAGTGGAAGCACAAATATTGGATTACGTGGCAGTTTCATAAATGTGTGGTCTGCGTCATGGCCCCTACAACCAGTGGCGGAACTTGAAGAAAAAAGTTAGGGGTGCCAAATTAAATTTGTTATATATAATTTTCTTTTAGTTAGAAAAAAAAAGTTTTTCATTTTTTCTTCTCATTTCCTCTTCTTAAAACAAACACACATAATAATAGAATTCAAATATATATGATTATTATTCGCTATTATATCATGTTATTATATCATGATACCAAACCATGAATATCATTTTAGATCAGTCCTTTGCACCTCATCAATTTGATCCGTGGGTATTGTCAAATTTGAAGACGCTTTTTCCGGATCGCGTTCTAATGAATTTTTAAATTCATTATATATATATATATATATATATATATATATATATATATATATCTATGAATTTTAGAGATTTGATTTTCATTGTCTTGAATTCTTGGTTCTCATGAAATTTCTCATGAAAAGTTTAGTTAACATATATGCATTTTTTTCATCTTTATGACAAACCTTCTTTAAATAAAGAATCAATTTTTTTACTATTTATCATAATTTTTCTAATATAAATTTATCACATCTCACCTATTTAGAAAAAGATAAAATTTATATTCAGAAATCGCAATTATCACAATGCAAGACATAACAAAACTCATACCACTTTAATTAAATAAGCAACACGGTATAAATCCAAAACTTTAAAAAAAATTTACCATAGACAGCAGAAAACACAAAATCCCTAAATTTCATTTATAATAATTTGGAAAAAAGTATAATTAGGGTTCATACTAATTTTATAAAAGAATCTTTAAAATCATAATTAGGTTTATACTAATTTGTGATAAACTTAATTTGGAGGAACATCCTAAAAAGAATCATAAATCTATGTCGTTGTATTTATTTCTCTTCACACACTTTCACGATAATTTACACGGTAAAAAAATCTTATAGCCAAAAAAAATCTTAATCTCTTTTATAAATCAATATTTCCATTAAATATTTTATTTTATCCTTTATTATAATTTTCATAATATAAATTTAATATAAAAAAATATATAAATATAATTAAAATATATATATATATATATATATATATATATATAAAATAAATTCCAAAAAAATATATTGGGGGAGCCGTGGCTCCCCTCGGTCAAAGCATAGTTCCGCCCCTGCCTACAACGACATCACTTATAGACCGATCTTCGACCACCCCAAGTCCAATCTCAAGTATTCTAAGGGATGAGTTCCGAAGGATTTGGGTTCGAGTCTTGTGTATGTCAATTGTGTGTTATTGTAATTGTTTATTATTTTTAATCGTAATATACTTGATCTTGATGTGTGATAATATAATTCTAGATGTATAGGAATTATCACGAAACATGAATTCGTTGATTTGATTGTGCACTTGCTTTGAGGATTGGAGGGTTGTGTGTTTGAATCTTAGCTTGTACGAAATAAGCTTCCTTTTTGCCAATTTTTTTTTTTTTTTCAGGAATGTGTAGGAACAGACAAACCCTAACTGTCAGAAGGCATCGATTATTTAAAGATTATTGCTCAATTAATTATTGTTGTAGTTTTGCAAATTAACCAAAGTAAATTCTCAATCAAAAGCAAGAAAATCATAGTAAATTTAACCAAAGCACATTCTCAATTAAATATTATTATCTTTAATCATGTTCATTCTTTTACCTCTAAAATCATGCAAAAAGCTAATTAACCAAAGTACATTTTTGATTAATTCTAGTTAAAGTTTTCACCTCTAATCAAAGTACATCTCAATCATTTGCAAAAACCCATTCAATCACATGAAAGTTTCTAAATTTAATCAAAGGACATTCTCAATTAAAATTAAAAACCTTTGAACTCATATGATTGATATGCATATAGATTAAAAAATCTTACTAATTAGCTATGATGTAAAAATTGTTATTTTTCACATGATTCAAAGATAAAATACATAGATGAAATAAAACCTCAACAATAATAAAAAGAACAAAGAAATTATTTCATTCTAACCTCAGAATCCATAATGAAATTACGATGGAATCAACCCAAGAAGTTTAGAACTCTATTAAATACAATAAAATAAAAATAGAAGAAGAAAGCAGAGATGGAGGATGAAATTAGGCCCCCCTAAAGGGTTCCTAAATTTCGAAGTCCCAAGCTTGTCCTTCCTGCTTCCCTCTTGGTATCTTTATATAGGCCTTGATTGGACTTGGATCTTATATTTTCAATTACTGAAATCTTTTATCTTTTTATATAATATTTTTCAAATAATTAAGAGATTTTATCAGTTTCTAAAATATTTGGAAGATTTACTCTGTTGATAATATGAGATATATCAAAGATAATTAATTAAAAATATTTAATTAATTATTTAACAACTTAGTTCTCATCCAATTTTCAAATTTGATAACGTTATCGTTCACATGATCAAATTAATACTACTAAATTATAGCAAATTCAGTATTGCTAAGATAGTAGTTAAGGAAATAGAAAGGGTAAAGTTAGCCCTAAGTCGTCTCCCAACGAACACGGGATTGTTTTTTAACAAATTAGTTCTTATAAAATCTATACAAAAGAGTTAGTCAAATACAATAATAAAAATATAGGAGGATTAAGATAAACAAGAAAGAAATAGAAAAGATAAAAATAATAGTAAAGAAAATAAATTAATTCCATTGCTTTTTCAAAATAGATTCATCATCGATTATCTAAAGGTTATTGTTCAATTAATTATTGTTGTAGATTTGCAAAATAATCAATATAAAGTCTCAATTAATTTGTTGGCGTTCTCACTTTTAACCAAAGTACAATTTCAATTAAAAGTGAGAACTTTTAGATTATCCATAGTAAATTCAACTAAAGTACAATCTCAATCAAATTTTATTATGCCTAATCATGTTTATTCTTTTATCTCCTCAACAAATAAAAAGCTTAATTAATCAAAGTAAAGTCTCAATTAATTTTAGTTAGAGTAAATACCTTTAATCAAAATAAAGTCTCAATTATTGGTAAAAACTCAAGAAGTTTAGCAATCCATAGAATGCAAAAGTCCCGAGCTTGTTTCCTATTCCCTTGGGTCTCTTTATACATGACTTGGACTAGGCTTTTCGATTATTAAAACCTCTCAAATATCTTTTAAAGCATTTGGCATATATAATTGGTTAATAATTTATGATATAATTAAATTAATTAATTATTTAAAGATATCTCATAAATTATCACCAAATAATATTTGCATTAATTTTATAAAAAAACCCTTTTCAATCCTACCGTCCAAATTTGCTAGGAAATCCAAAAAGATGAATATTTGCACCTAAAGCCCTCTCGCTTGACCAGTCTTTGACCAGATTTGAACATTTGACCAAAGTTTAACTAGTTGACCATTTGACCAAAGTTTGACTAGTTGACCATTTGATTGTCCATTGACAGGATGACATGTGGCATTTCCTTCTCTCTCTCCCAAAATTAGGGTTTCCCTTCTATCTAGTTGCTGCCACAGGTGCAAGGACGTTGTTGCAGTGCTGTTCGTTAATGGATGATGGTGCATTCGCTCTGCTTCATCTGGTGACTCCGAACTACACTTCTAACGAGGCTGATGGCGTTTTCTAGTGAAACTCGAGTGGTTGTTCATATTAAAGTATAATGCAAATTCTAGAAGAATCTAAAAAAATATAACATAGAGTTATTGAAATGTAAAGAAACTTCTAGAGTATTGGAGAAAAGCCTAGGATAGAAAGAAAAATCAAGAACATTCAAATATGTAGAAAAATCTAGAAGTATTTGCATTAGTTATAGCTAGGAGTTTCTAGAATAATCTATGGGACTATAAATACCCATGTATCCTACCATTTTGTAACATCAAGAACAACTAACACAACATCCAATACAACTACTCTCAACTACAAATACACTTCTCCAA
>Ga0214543_1000213_pt1 | contig 87521 bp, 60 predicted proteins | sample CNSS2metaG_FD_160094 | JGI IMG/M metagenome (GOLD analysis project Ga0214543, IMG submission 160094) | Root nodule microbial communities from cowpea collected in UCLA plant growth center, Los Angeles, California, USA - CNSS2 | ecosystem: Host-associated > Plants > Roots > Nodule | place: USA...
TGTCATAAAACTATTCACAGAATCAAATCCAGAGGCCCATGTCCATCTAGAACACGGTCTCTTGAAAGGTTTATCACTCAACAAAGAAAAGCTATACCAGTACCAACTTTGGAAAGCTTACGTTGAAGGGTCAAATTGAAATTTCTCCAGAAAGGATAATACCGAATATATCCTTTTAAAAGAAACCATAAACACCAAAATATATTGGAAAAAGTTTATGGGAAACAAATTTCATCCTTTCCCTATAGAAGCCAGTCCAATACTGGTTAAAAGATTTGAAAAAGAAAGGATATATAGAGAAATTTATGAAGAAACAAGAAGCCACGGACAAGGAACTCGTGGATCTTCTTTCCCTTCTGACAATGAAGACTCAGACCAAATACTTGAGGAAGATCCCGAAGACTTGATTTCTACGGTAGTCTCCAAAAGAGGACAGTAAAGTGTTCTTACCTGTGACACAGTAATTTTACTCATAACTGGGTAATAGACTGAAGGGTAAAAACACACAACGTTCAAATACAGACCACGTTACCAGATGACTTAGACTCTAGGTAACCGGTCACTTGAAAACCGGTTCAACAAGTTACAGATTTCAAAGTTTTTTTATAAAAGAGTCTTTAAGTCCCTTATGCTGGGCAAGAACTCTGAACCCCTCTCTCTCTCTTAACCCTTCTCTCTCTACCTCTGCCTTCTCTCTACTTGTCTCCCGCTTGTCTCTCCTCACCTTTCCTCTCTTGTATACTCTATTTTCAACCATAAATAAACGAGAAATTTCAGATCTCTCTCCCTTCCCTCTGGAATCGAAGTAAGTTTTTATGGAGTAGTTTCTTTCTAGGCATCTACGGATGCCTTGAGTAATATTTATTAAAAGATGCGGTAATCATTTAAAGGCTTAAAAACATTTTATGTACAGAATTTTATCTTTCTGTTTTTACTTTTTTGTTATCCTGAGATGTAAAGCAAAAATGTGTCAAACAGTATAAATAACTCAAATACAATTCCGAAATACGTACGAAATATTAAATAAACCTAACAAAATTTGATTAAAATGACTAAATCCACATATTCCAAAAGATGAATGATTAAATTAGTCTAAAGTTTTAAAGTAGACTAATTTCAAAATTCACTGAAAATTAAAAGAGAAAAACATATTTAACCCTTAAAATGACAGTAATATATATTTGACAGCTAAAATAAACCTTTTACGTCTTTTCTTAAGTTATGTTATTGTTTAAAAGGTAGTTTGATATTTTATTCCAGGTACTACTGAATTAAAACTTCAGAAATTACAGCGTTAACTCGTTAAAGGGGAAATAACATGTAATGTGATATCTGGTGGTGTTGTCAAGTCAAGCCAATGTGTAGATGGTAAAGGAAGAATCCGTTTCTAACTTCATCAGAAGAAAAAGGAGAAACGGAAAAAATGGTATTGATGTATCAACAGAAAATTCCAATCCAAGGTTTTCGAAAGCCACAGCTCCTAACAAAGTCACACTTCCAACAATATAAAAAAGTGTTAGAAAAAGTAGACAATGCATTAAAATGGGGAAATTTTTTGTGTGCAATACTGGCACAACGTACGTGAAACAATATAAAATGTATCAAAAAGACGGTAATGCATTCAAATGGAATAATTTTTGTGTGCAAAATACGCAAGAACAAGGAAATATTAATTATACAATATGAATCTACGATCTTTTTTCATCTCCCTTTCAATTTTACCATTAAATTATCTTTATTATTATTTTCCTTATTCAAATACCTGCAACAACTTTTTTTACGTCCATGAGAAGTTTCCAACAAGTGAGTCTTCTTTGGTAAAAACTGAAAACTACACTTGCAATTAAACTTCATTTAACACCAAATTATCAAATCTTTACTTAAAAGAAAACTATGAACACAAAAAAAAATGTTATTCTACGGAATTGGATTATATCAAATATTTGATAGTGTTAGCATTATATATTGGTAATTAAATGGATTGTAATGCGTTTATTTAGTATTTCCATTTAATATTTCATCAATTCTATTTTATTAACATTTAACATTCAATTATTTTCTGCAAATTTTGATAAAAATTGAATATAGAACCCCACTAATTAGATAAATTTAATGTTCTCACCAACTTAGTAGTTTTATGTATACTATTTTTCACTTTAAGCAAAAGCTAAAAAGTGTTTTCTAAAGTTAAAAAAGTGTGGCCTAATAAACTTTAGACAACACTTTGATTATTGACACAATTTTTATACTAAGTTCACACAATTTACAAAATTGTTATCTTATAATATTAGAAATAAGTCACATATTTTAAATGTTGTCTTATAATGTTATAATAAGCTCCATATTTTAAATATTGTTTATTATTTATAGACAATATATTTGAAATGTTTATGTTGTTTATGATCAACACATTTTGAATGTAGTTTGTTGTTTATAGACAATATATTTTATTGCTTGTTGCTTTTAGAAATCACACAATATTTTAAAGCACACATTTTGAAGACAATGTTTTAAAGAGTGTGGTATAAATATAGTCAATGTTGTACGAAGTGAAGTGCGGTCTTTGATAATTTTTAAATTATATCTACAAAAAACTTTAAACCACTTTAATAAAATTGTTACCTTTTATATTTTTAAGTGTTGGCATAAAAAAGTTGACGAGTTGAGTGTTGCCAATGATAAAAAAAAAAAGGGTATAGTAACCTCATATAAATATGTAGCCAAATGTTTTGATCCTCAGTGAACTACACTTTCATACGAAGCACTTTGCAAGAAGCCAAAGATGTCCCTTCCATCATCAACACTTGATTCTACCCAAAATGCAGAAGCTCAACTCAAACGACCTTGCGTCAGTTATGCTCCTACCATGTGGAGAGACACTTTCCTTCCATATGCTTCTAAATCCAAGGTATTGTTTTTATTATTTTCATATATATATTTTATTCAGCTAAATGTAAATTCATTACTTTATTCAATAATCTATAAGGGTTAATTGAATCATTCAACTATATTTGCAGGAAATGGATAACAATGTGAAGCAGCAAGCAGAAAAACTAAAAGAGAAGGTCAAATCAATTTTTCAATCATCAATGAATCAAAACATCGTACAAAAATTAAACTTCATTGACTCGGTCCAACGTTTAGGCGTATCATATCACTTTCAACAAGAAATTAACCAAGAGTTGGAACAAATTTACAACACTTCCACAAAAAACAACACCATCAACGAAGACGGTGATTATCACTTTATTGCTCTACTCTTTCGTTTGTTAAGGCAACAAGGATATGGAATTTCATCAGGTACGTAGATGTAGAACTTTCTCTTTGATGTTTAAGAAAAAAAAATTATATACATAAAGTTATTTTCTATAAAATAGGTTTGTTTCTTATATGTATGTTCAATAACTGAACAGCTGTATTTAACAAATTTAAAAATGGCCAAGGAATCTTCAATGAAACACTTGCCAGCGATGTTCAAGGTTTGTGTAGTTTATATGAAGCTTCATATCTAAGAATTCGTGGAGACGATGTTCTAGAAGAAGCATGTGATTTCTCAAAAACTAAACTTAAGTCCTTGGAAAAACAACTAAGTCCATCTGTTGCTGCACAAATTAATCATTGCTTAAGGCGACCTCTTTACAAGAGTGTGCCTAGATTTGAGACAAGGCATTACATGACTCTCTTTGAACAAGATCCTTCCCATAACGAAACTCTGTTGATCTTTGCAAAACAAGATTTCAACCTTCTTCAAAAATTGCATCAAAAAGAAATAGGTCGCATCACCAAGTAAGTCTTCTACCTTTAAACTTCTTTCTATAGTATATTGAAATACACTGTTCATAAAAATTTTTTAGATCATATAGCATAAAGTATATATACTCAAATTGTTGAGGTGTTATTTATTTTAATAGGTGGGGGAAAGATTCAAACTTTGTGACTCTGGTCCCTTACGCAAGAGATAGGTCGGTTGAGGGCTATCTTTGGTCGTTGGCAATGTCCTACAAGCCTGAATACAGCAATGCAAGAACGTTTGTGGGAAAATTGATCCATGTTATCTGTCTTCTAGATGATACATATGATGTTTATGGCACAGTTCAAGAACTTGAACTCTTCACAAAAGCAATTCAGAGGTTTGATGTGTTTCACAAATTATAGCTTACATAATTCAATGTGAAAATGAATTTAAAATATATATATGTTGACTTAGCTCATGATCTCACATTAAGTTTTCTTAGAATAATTCCTTCCTTCTAAATTTCAGATGGGATATTAGTTATATTCGATCTCTTCCAGAGTGTATGAAAGTGGTATTTGAAACTGTTCTACAACTGTGTGAAGAAATAGAGTTGCTGACAAGAGAGAATGGAAAATCAAGCTTTGTGGTGCCACGTTTTAAGCAAGCTGTATGATTATTCTAATTTCAATTTATCAACTTTTGAAGCTTCTTTACTCGATTCATTTTATCTTATCAGATTATTAGATATTTTACATGCAGGTTTTTAACTTAACAAAAGGGTACATGGTTGAAGCAAAATGGTGCCATGAGCATTACATTCCAACATATGATGAGTATAAAGCTAATGGAGTCTTAACTTCTTGTCTCCCTTGTATGATAACTTCGTTTATTAGCTTAGGAGAATTTGCAACAGAAAGTGTGCTGGATTGGATTTTCAGTGATCCAAGAATCATTGCAGCTGCATCAGTTATTGGGAGAGTAATGGATGACATGGCCTCACACAAGGTATATCATCAAAGCAAAACACTGTTTTTAAGTTCCTGCAAAATTTAACAATTGGATTCTCTGTAATGAATAGTTTGAGCAAGAAAGAGTACATGTTGCATCAGCTGTGGAATGTTGCATGAAGCAATATAGAATTTCAGAAGCAGAGGCTTATAACTTGATTCACAAGGATGTTGAAGATTGTTGGAAGGTTATAAATGAAGAGTATATGAAGTCAAGTGATATTCCAAAGGGTGTGCTGGATTGTGTAGTTAATTTGGCACGTATATCTGAGGTTTCTTATGAAAATCATGAGGATAAATATACAAATCCAGAATTGCTAAAGGATTGTGTTTCTTCATTGCTATTGGATCCCGTGGCCATGGATTAACAGGCATATAAATTAGTGGAGCTTGTCTTATTACAGTATCTCTGCATATACTATCGAAACTAATATGAAAATAAATGATCATGCTACGTGAAATGCTTATTTGAGTTGTCTCATAGTACTTTCACTTGTTTCATTATCAATGTAATGAGGTGTTGTTGTTTTGTAATTAAGTTGTACTACTTCCCTTTTTCTATGCTAGCCCTTTAGATTGTTTCTGTATTTGCTATAATAATTCAATTCTCAAGATTTGTGAATGACATACATGTTCCTCTCTAATTGACTATTGTCGACGATCAATTTGAGTCGGCCTAGGCCAATGGTCCAGACAAGTTGACTTAGGTTGAAAATCGAATCAATCTCGATCGAAGCAAACTATTTAAGAAATAAAGGAAATTCAATTGTAAGATCTTTGGAACGATGATGATGTTTTCGTAATAACAAATTTTCAACAAATGCACTAGTGCGTGGTAGTATCAACAAGTGTCTATTGAGAGACATTTAGCAAGTATATTGATAGTTAGTTTTAAGGTTTTTTGGATTTTGCTAGAAAGTATATATATATATATATATATATATATATATAATTAAAATTTCATTTCATTAAATAATAAAATTAGTTAAATTTTATTTTAATTTATTAAAGTATGAATGAATTTTATAAAAATAAAAATAAGAATTTGTTACAAACATATTTAAGGTTTTTTTTATTATTATACTTCCTCTTCTTTTGTATATTAAATTATTTATTAAATTCACCACAAGAAATGGTTAAATTGAGAATGTAATTCCTTACAATTAAAAATGACTATTTACATACATTTTATATTTTGTGTTTGAATTAAATATAGTTTATTAAAGACGCATCATTTTTTTTGAATCTAAGGCGTTTTAAAATTTAAAATTTTTAATTAATTTATGTAAATAAAATGCTTACAATAAAAAAATTAAATCAAAATAATCGAAATTCTCCAATTCGTTTCGTTCAAACCTCCTTCTCCTTCTTCTAAAATGTCCCAAATCCTCCATTGAAACCCCTTTTGAAATCTCGCATTCACCTCTGAAGCATAAACATTGGTGTGCAACTACAACTCTGAAACCGCAATTCGAACGAGATTTTGGTGCGACGTGTGTGAGTGGAAAAGAGGAAAATGTATTCACTTTTCCTCCTCCTTCTCCTTCTTCCATGAAGAACCCACTTTGATGCCATTAATGGTATGAGAAACTAAATCTCATAACTCCTCTTTTCCTTCTTTGCTTATGTAATCATCATGCTGTTTTAGTTTTATATTTTTTTAAGAATGGATAATTCACAGTCTGATAATGATAGCTTAATAGTGAAATCAACGAAATACATTCTGATATCATCTTCTTAACACTCACTTATATATTATTATGATTTTACTAGGTTAATTTTGTTTAAGAAGCATGATTTTAATGTTGATGAAATCATTCCATTGTTGATAAGAATGCAAATATGTTTAAAGTAATAACACCACCCTGATGGCTGCAGTGGGATTAGGAAGAAAAAGATAGATCAGAAAATGACCTATTTTCTTTCTTTTGGTTGAGTTTTTTTCTTGTGACATTTCTAGTTCTGTATATAGCACCCTTTTTATGAGCACCCTTATGCACCACCATAATTGGAAGGACAACCAGTTGCATACTCTGCATCCACCCTACAACCAGTATAAACTGATATACATAGGAAATAGTGTTGCTTACGTGATGTTAAAGTTTTTACCATTATCACTCTATAAAGGTGAGTTTTGGTCCATTTGGGATTGATTTCATCCTCAGACGGATTTACTCATAAAGGTAACAATAAAATTCAGTAATGGAATCACTTAACATCATTTTTTACAAGTCATCAAGGAAATCCATTTCAATACACACACTCGAGGCAATATTTGCTGATCTTTCTTGAAAAACTTGAGATAAGTAGCCTAATTTCAATTTATATTTTGGAAATTAGTTTTAGAAGATTTTTTGAAGAAATATTATTACTCAAATATAACTATTACATATGACTTTTAATGTAATTATCAGGAACCTAAATAATAGTTTAAACAATATTTTTATTTTGTTAAACTCATTCAATAAAAAAAAGTGTGAAATATGTCGCATAGTACTGATGGAACATGACAGCTTTTACATTTGGCTATTCTATTCGAAGTTAATTAAAGGCATTGGTATGCAAGGACTATAAATGAGTAAGATAGACATAAACATGTCAACCAAAATGTTCCTCTCTTGGTATATATATAGTTGATACAATGAAACTTGTTATTGAGAATAACCATTCAAATATGGTATCTGGATAGATAAAGTATAAACTGACAACAATATATTCTAACGTAACTCTGCCACCCACCCACTAAATAGATTTATGTGAGAGATATTATTGAAACAACAGTGAAGGGTTTAGAATAGACGCTTTAATTGACTCAATGATCAAGTGAGTGCTTCCAATTAGTTGTGTCTGAGCCTCAGTTAATGAATTAAAAACTAACACTCTTACTGTAGCTGCATAACTTTAATTGCTTCATGCCTTATTATAATAAATAGTACATACTTTTATTCTTTTATTCTGGAAGAGCTTGAGCCTCCAACCAATCCATTTTGATAGTTTGTTCAACCACGAATTTCTAATCCTTGAGACCCCTTCAAAACATTAATTTCTAATCCTTGAGACCTTCAAACTTGTGTTCTTCTTTGTTTTGATTTTTGGTTCAACTTGATTTTCAATCATATTGAACTGGTTCGATCTTTTGTCTGACTCGACCTTCATTCTAGTTAGATTTGGTCTGATTCAAATTTCGGTTAAATCAATCTTCGATCCGAACTGAGGTGGTCTAACTTGACTCAGTCTAACTTAATCTTTGACCTAACTCAACATTCGACCTAATCGACCCAATTCAACCTTCGATCGAGTTTAGTCTAGTCCACCCTCTACTTGAACTTAGACTTGACTCGACTTGAACTTCATTTCTTTGCTCATTTGACGTGGGACATTCCTTCACTTGTATCTTAAACTTACGAGAAGTGCTTATGAGTAGATAGATGAAGTTAATTAAGATTAGTATGCTCTGTTCACCAAATATTTAATTTTCATGACATATTATTTATTTGAATTAATTCCTTTAGAAGATACTGGATGGGATCCCAGAAGAGCATGTACTTATATATAATACTATTTATGCTAAAATAAGTGTTAGAGGTTGAAAAGTAAAATTTTAAAAATAAGAAAGTTAAATTACATATAAAATCTTATTCATATAGTAATTTCAAATTAAAACAATAAAAAACATAATATAATCATTTGATAATTAATAGTTTTAATTTAACTTTTTAAATGCTATATTTATCACATAACAAGGATGTGCATTTATGTTTATAAATAGATGGTTTTTCATTTAAATTAGTTTTATAACAAATTAAAACATTAACAAGTTTTTGGCTTGTGGAACGCATATGATATAAAATTAAATTTATAATAAGTAAATAATTTCAAATATATAAACTTTATTTATATTTTAATTTTTTTTCCGAAAATTAATTTTATTCTTTTTACCAGATTTCGATTTTAAAAGCTTCATACGATATTGTCAAAAAATAAAGTTAATGGATAAAACAGAAATTATAATTCTTTTCTATAATTATAGACTGGACAATTATTTTCTTAAAAAAACGAAAAAGTTAACATTAATTCTTGTGTTGAACTTTACATTTTAATTTTGGTGTCATTTTTTCTTTGTTTGATAACAGAATGAGCTTTTTCTCCCTGCACCCCTCATGTAATTTCTTCACACACTCCCCTATTTTAAAAAAAAAAAATCATTTTGCACCTTTTTAAAGTGACTTCTAGAATATGATTTTAGAATGAGATTTTCAGAACAAAAGTTTTAATATAAAATTTCTAAAACCCACATGAAATGTCTCTCAGAACAAGTTTTTCATAATAGAATTTCTAGAACAAATTTATAATATCTTTCAAAATGTCCTATTTTGGAATAAACTTTTCGAAAATGTTGTTTTTTTTCGTAACATGTTCTCTTTCTCCTTCTTTCTCTCTTTTTCATTGGTTTGGTGTAAGGTTATTTTAGTATTTTACTCTATTACTACGAGTTGCATTTAGTAATGATGGGGTGCAAGAAGCCCAACGCCCATTCTATGAACAAGGTCCTCATCGAGAATTCTACGTTGGAACATGAGTGCATGATTGCTAAAATATACAATCTAGGTTAATAGTAGTAGCAATATACAAACTTGTGACTCAATCAATTCTCTAATTTCCGCATTTTGTACACTTACAAAATTGCAAACACTTGTTACTCTAACTTGTTTGAGCCATGACTAAAACAAAAACAAGCTTCTTCTGTTGTACCCTGAGCACACACACGGTAGTTCAGTGAATGAAGTGTCACTGTGTATGAGAAAAAGTTGAGCTCAGTCAAAGTTGATCTCACACACAGACCTGCTGGTACTGAACTCTTCTTCAGTGTCAGAAACAATGTCCTCAATAGTGAGGGGAAGTGCAGAAGAAAAGGTGAGTGTTGGTTTAACTTTTGGCACAGTAAGTGGTGGAGCCTCATGGTTCAGAATCTGAAGCACCCTTCTCATGGAAGGCCTCCCAGAAGTATCAGGGTTAGCACAACTCAATCCCAAGAGCAAAAGCATCTTCATTTCTTCTTCCTCAAATTCCCCATTCAACCTCTTATCAGCAGCTTCAATCACCTTCCCCTCAGAATGCAGCCCCCAAACCCACTCAATCAGATTCACCATTTTTGACCCTTCTCTCTCAATTGGCCTCCTTCCACAAGCCACTTCAAGCACAACCACCCCATAGCTGAAAACATCAGATTTATCAGTGGCCTTTCCGTACTGAAGATACTCAGGGGCAAGGTACCCCATTGTTCCAGCCGTCAAAGTGGACACAGGACTCTTATCATGATCCATCAACTTTGCCAATCCAAAATCCCCCAACCTAGGATTCATGTTTCCATCCAGCAAAATGTTCCCAGTTTTAATGTCCCTGTGAACCACTCTCCGCTCACATTCTTGGTGAAGGTAAACCAGCACAGAGGCCAACCCAACAGCGATGTTCACCCTGTGAGACCAACTCAACAACCTTCCCACTTCAGGTTCCTTGTAAAGCATCTTGTCTAAACTTCCATTGGGCATAAACTCGTACACCAGCAATAGCTCTCCCTTCTCAACACACCAACCTTGCAGCTGAACCAAATTCTTGTGCCGCAAACCGGCTATGATGGAAAGTTCAGACAGAAACTCGGTCTTCCCTTCGTGAGAGTGCCGCGACCTTTTCACTGCAGCGATGGTTCCTGAAGAGATAAAGAAAGCCTTATACACCGTCCCAAATGATCCGTGCCCAACGATCCTACTCGGATGAAACTCTCTTGTCGCAAACTTCAACTCTTTGTAATCGAACGCCCTGGGACACGCCACGAAACCATTCTGAAACTTTTCTTCTCTCTCACCCCGAGATTTTCGAACAAAGACATACCCCAAGACTGAAAAAACCACAAAGAAAGAGACAGATCCCGCAACAACCACACCAATGCCAACCCTCTTATCATGCTTCTTGGAAGTGAATTTAGTGTTTGAACTAGAAACAGAAGCAGAACCCCGAGAGCCAGAACGTGAACCTGAAACAGGTACAGTTCCCACCACGGAAACGTTGTGAGGGTGCAGCCTCGTTCTTGCGGGAGCAAAAGCAGTGTGAAAGGTCCAACTCTGGATTTGGTGAATCTCGGTAATTCCTTGAGTGGAAGCGGAGAATCCAATGTAAACGGGGTTTCTCAAGTGTTGAGAAAGATTGAACTTGACGGAGAGGACGGGGTCCACGGGTTTCGGAAGTGAATAGCTCAAGAAAACGGTGAGAGAAGTTCGACCGGCGTCGTAGTCGATCCATGCGATGATGGTGTTGCCGCTCTTGAGGTCGATTCCGTGCAAGGATGGGTCACCGGTTTTGAGGGACTTCACGGAGTCGACGTCGAAGCCGACGTGGTTCTCGTTAGGGTCGCCGAAGCGGGAGTCGAAGCGCGTGTCGAACTCGACGGCGACGAAGGAGGAGGGGAGGCCGAGTGGAGCGGAGAGGGAGAGGTTGGAGGAGGCGGTGTTAGGGGAGAGGAAGAAGGCAAGGCCGTCGCCGGAGGAGGCGGGGTTGAGATTGTTGATGGAGAAGGTGAAGGTGGTGGAGAAGGAGGCGAAGGTGGCGGTTGGAGGGTGGAAGAGTGGGATGGGGTAGGCGTAGATGACGGCACCGGTGCTGGAGGTGGAGGCGACGTTGGTGAGTCTTACGACGCCGTTGCTCCATAGAAAGGAATCTCCGAGGAGGGTGATGTTGTTGTTGTTGGGAGTGAAAGAAGGGAAGTCGAAGCTGACGCTGTTTTGTGTGGCTGCCACCTCACTGAGAGCGCCGAAGAAGAGCATGAAGATGATGAAGAAGACAAGCATGCACATGCACGTAGCCATGCCTTCTCCAAGAATCAACAAGAAATCAATCGATCGATGGAGAAGAGTGTCTGTGTCCACTGTCTCTCTCTGTAACGACAAAAATATAACACTATTTTTCTATTTTCCATCTAAGCTTCACCAAGTCATGCTTGGGTTGGGTGGATACAGTTTGGGTGAAATTTCACTAATTTAATTTAACTCAAATTTATATTGTGTTCATTTATTTTATTGGATTAACAAAAATAAATTAAATAAGTAATTTTATTAATTTCTAAAAAAGCATGTAAATCGAAATAAATTTTATTAATTTTTTGGATATTGTTTTCTCTACCTCCACGATTACTAGTTGCACCCCAATCATAACATAACATAACATGAAAAGACTTCAATATCTTTTATCACTCTTTCCAAAATATATCTTACATATTTCAGGAAGTTTTTTCGGAAATATATTTCAACTAAAGATGTTTCTAAAGACATATTCATTTCAAGAAGTTCGTTCCTAAAATTTTATTCCAAAAAAATTGTTTCAAAATGCATTTAATGTATTCTAGAAATTTTATTTCCAAAATTCTATTCTGAACATACTATTCTGGAAAGTTCAAAAAATATATAATTCGAAAGTCACTATTACAGAAGGTAAATGTGTTATTTAAAAATTTGATTGGATGCGTAAAGAAGTTGTGGAGGTGCAGAAAGTAAAAGCCTGTACGATAATGGGCACGGTCAACTTTTTCAACCTGGGCCGGTGTCAGATTGGGGGGATGTGTTGGCCCATCTAATTGAATTATACTGAAAAAAAGAAGAAGCGTGAAGTATGGTGTGAGCATTGAAATGGAATATTGGAATTTGGAATTTGGAATTTGACGTCTTCGTTGAAGGAATCAAATTCATGAAACAAAGAAAGAAAATTTCATGAATTGTAGTATTTGTGGTATTCGTTAGATGGTGAAATTACAGAACACTCTCACCTCCTCAAGCAACACACCCAGGTTTCTTCTCTCCCTAATTTTAATTCTTTTCTTTATAATTCATTGCTTTTATACATTGTGTGACGCTAATTCTTCTATTGCTTCATCAACAGGCACCTGCACCTCATTCTCGTCGAATTAAATTTGATTGAAAAGTATCGAGCTTGTGAATTAGCTGTTAGTGACCGGTTTGTCTCTGCTTTCTCATTTTTTTTTCTAGCTTGAAACTCCATCTCTTCACGTTTAGCTGAATAAAAACACATATTGTGCTCTATCTAGAGCTTGAAACTTTTATTTCAAGTTTCAAGTTCACTTAATCAAGGGAAAAACTAGTTGTTATCATTTTGATTTCAGCAATGATGGTATTTTAATGGCTTCAGGTCATGGATGTTCCACTGCCGCTGGATAAATTGGCTTTAAATTTGATTAATAATGAACCCGATCCTGGAAACACTAGCAAGTATGTTCCTTTATTATTTATTTATTATGGGTAATTTTGTTGGGGTGTTTTCTATTGACCTAATCATGAATTATGACATTCATTCTCTTTTTCCCAATGGAACAGCAACAAGATATACGTAATTCTGGTGGCAACTGGAAGCTTTAACCCACCTACTTTCATGCATTTACGCATGTTTGGTGAGTTGGATTTAGAGCTCAGTTTCTTTCCTTTGTCTCTCATCTCTTGCACTCTAGAAAATTGTTGTTTCTCTACCTTGAGACATTCATACTGCTTTGGTACTAATGAATTAACGAAAAGATGACATCTTGACTGTATCTTCACTCTTGAAAGTATTGATAATTGAAAGATTGATATTTTTCTTTTCTGTTGTTGAGTGAAGAAGCATTGGGGGGGAGGGGGTATTAAGATCTCATATACATCATGCGAAAAGAATAAATGTTCATTGGTTCTCAGTACTGTAGTAGCCATAAGTGCGTGAAATGAGAATGGGATTATATGATCAGAGTATTCTCTCATTTAATTTTTCATTTATTTTCTGTTTGTCTGATCTCTTAAAAAAAATTGTGGATGCTATCTTCAGAGCTTGCAAGAGATGCGCTGAATTCAAACGGCTACTGCGTAATTGGAGGTTACTTGTCTCCGGTGAATGATGCATACAAGAAAAAAGTATGTTGTTGCCAAGCAAGTAGAGAAAAAAGATTATTTCATTTATTATATTCATGCTTGCGAGACTTAAACCTTGTTAGCAAAATAAATGATTGAATAAAGTAAAACATAGCTAGGGGGGAAACTGAATTTATCGAGAGTCAATTAGCAATATATTTGAGATTTAAAACACAACTGAGTTTTCAATTCACTTTTTCAGCAAAGAGATCAAATCGTATGTTAAGTGTTGCTGCTAGTTTCACTGCCACATGTTGGTCTAATTGAATTTTGCTTGTATAATTGTGTAGGGCCTAATATCTGCTAAACATCGAATACAATTATGCCATTTAGCCTGCAAAAGTTCAGATTTTGTAATGGTTGATCAATGGGAGGTATATTACTCTTTCTACTTGCTAGATTGCGCATGTCTTTTTATTCCCTTTGAATGTGAAAAGAATTTGAGAGACTGTGCTTTGATGTCAATGTATTGCAAGAAATATTTCACTCTCTCGCAACCTTATTTCTTAATGTTTTGCATTTTTTTCTGGCTATAAACTGCTACAGGCAAGTCAGAGCACGTATCAACGCTCTTTAACTGTTCTCTCCAGAGTCTACAATTCTGTTTGTGGGACAGGGTTGGTATCCAGAGGTATGCTCGACAAACAAGCTTTCTGGGCTTTCATTTCTTTCTATACATGTTTTTGACAATGTTATAACAATACAATAACTTATTTTTATATTGATTAGTGTAGAATCCCTCAAGGTCATGCTTCTCTGTGGTTCTGATCTCCTTCATTCTTTTGGCATTCCTGGATTCTGGATTCCTGACCAGGTACTTATGCATTCATCAACATAATGGAGTTATTTGACAATTCTTGGAACAAGACTCTGCCCCTCCTAATAATTTTGGTAAATGAGTCTTAAATGGTTGTGGAATTCAAATTCAATGTAATTAGATTGATTTTTGTGGTGTTTTTATTTTTAGAAATGACAAGCTTATTGTGTAAAATATTCTTCCTTCTTCCCATGTAGACACGAAGCATGGGTGGAATATAGATCAGGAGTGTCAAACTAATGAATTGGATACATCTTGAATTGAAATGGATAATCCATCCGTAACTCACAATAAAAGAGGTCCAACAATCCATTATATTTTTTTTCTAAAAGTATTTTTATAAAATAAAGTTTAATAGTTACAATCATTCCTTGACCCAAATACCATAGACTGAATATTTGTTTCATAAAGAAAGTAACTTGTAGCAATTGAACCACTTCATATTAAGTGCATTGCAAAATATCAATCCAATAATAGATGGTATTCTAGTTCAACTAATCTATTTAGTTTTATTTTTATAGTTGAATGGACAGATTGATTTATGGTAATGGATTGGATGACTAGTGGATAAACAGATGAATGGCCGCATATGTTGCAGAGTACTGATTTGACAGGTTGTGGAAACAATGAACTATAATTTTGCCAATGTGCTTTAGGTTCGATCTATATGCAAAGATTATGGAGTAGTATGCATTAGCAGAGAAGGACAAGACATTCAGAAGACTATATCTGAAAATGAAATTCTGAATGAGAATCAGGTATTTCACATTCCGAGCTTGACCTATTTCTTTTTCCCTATGTGTTTAAAAGAAAATGTGGTTTATCAATTTTGGACATTTCCAAATATCTGTTTATTGTGTATTTGTTTTTAACCATATCAAGGTCAAATTTTGATGTACATATACAAAGGCGTGTGGATCAACTCGGGGATCTAACTTTAGTGTTTGTCTTTGGGTTTTGCTATGCATTTTTATAATGAACAAGAATGAATTGGTTTGCTACTCAGCTTTTATGCATATTTAAATTTTCCTCTGCAATTTTTTTTAGGATAATATCAAAGTGGTGGATGAACTTGTACCAAATCAAATCAGCTCAACCAGAGTAAGGTAATGCTATGACCTTGTTTACTTTCAAGAGTTACTGGACGATAATTTAAAAAAAAAGGAGACGTTGTTCATATTTCAATGTCGTTTTTACTATTCAGGGATTGCATTGCAAGAGGATTATCAATAAAATACCTTACTGCGGATGAAGTGATTGACTATATCAGAGAGCAACAGTTATACTTGAACTTAATTGAGAAGTAACTATTATTGTTTTTTATTACATTCTGTATAACATATGGGTCTTTGCACGAGCCATTGTACTATATGAGCCCATTCTCGATGAAGAAATAATTGTGTTATAATTTGCGGAAAAATAAAATGATTATATTTATTTATATAATCAAATGCAAGTACTCAGTTAAAGTTGCTCACTTTAACATTGTTGGAACCGCGAGTGGAGAAGCCTTGTTATTATGACATGCAAATTCTGTAACTCAAGATTATTGTTATAATTTCATACTTATTTTTTTCTCTACAACTTTTACAAAAGTGTGTTAGTGTGAATTGTTCGAGTCCGAGATATTTCCGGTTTTAGTCCCTCCAATTATTGAATTTTATTTAAAAGCTTGATATCTCAGTAACCTTTTTATATGTTAGATATTGAAGATATTGAATTCATGTTTACATGATTAAATAACATAACTATTTATCAATTAATATTGCTAGTTGTATATAAAGGTTTTATATTTACATGTTAAATATCACTTATGGATTATCATATGTACTAGTGATAACCTTTTAAATAAAGAGTGAATCCAAAGATTAGATGGTAATGAAAAAATTTAACCATTGTGTAAGGGATAACCATTTTAATTTTAAGAATAACCATTGTGACTAAAATTTATAATAGAAAATATTCTAAATATTTACATTATATTTTAATGATAACCTTCTTTATGCAGAAGAATTAAATATCATGTTAAATATTGGATGAAGAAAGAACATGAAATGACCCATTTTGTAACAAACAGTATTTACAAGGGCCTCCATTTCTAAATAGAGTGCAAACACTTGTTCAATTGCATGTCTACATCACACAGTTTTTAATTATTTTTTAAACGTGTAAAAAAAACAGGTCGTTCTCATCATCCAACAAATTTTGCAAGGATAAGAACAGATCACAGAAGAAATAATGTGACACACGCATAAATTAAGCATCACGAGACATTTTAATTCCGACCAAAATCTTTATGAGGATAATATATGACCGCAATCTGCATGCGATTCTTTTGTCCCCAACATTCTTTGGTTCCAAAGCAGAGTAGTTATCTCGAAGGTTCAGATCGATGATGTCCCTTGTGTTGTTAGAAATGACTTTGCAACTCATGACAATGATGTGAATTCTTGAATAATATGCTCATTGCTTAACTCTGCATTATTGCCTTATCTTAGTCATGTTTTCCATGAGGCTGTACTGTCATTGATAATTTTGTAAAGATAATATATACAAAATAAGGACACATAAGAGATATTATGAAATAAGATGGTTTAAGTGATTCTTGAACTGTGTATATTGCAGACAAAATGGATAGTGTTTAAGGAATAAGGTGAAGACATAGATCCATGATTTTTTCCCATCATTAAGACCATTTAAGTAGCCATAACTTGGACAGGTCTTCCAAATCAGTTAAAGTTTTGGACGAAGTTGAATGCTATGTCAAAAAAGTTAATGTCAAATGATATATGCTTACAAGAATTTATGTTTTTTGTCTTTTCTGCTTTAACATTACATATTTTATCTATCTTTGGATCAGTGCTCTGGTGTAAAAAAAATGATATCATCATGGCGAGGAATTCCATCATGAATGGTAGGACAGCACTTACCTAAGATGAACATAACAAGGTCTAAAAAAGGTCTTAAGGATAGAAAGAGAAGTGAAAAAGCAAGGTTGCAAACTTTATCATCAATTCGTTAGCACATAGTCATGCAAAGTGGAGGACATTAGTGTGTGTTAGTTCAATAACATGATGACAAATGTGCTGCCACCATATCCTATGTGTAGAATAAAGAAAAGCGAAAGATCCAAGACTGTATTGAATCAGGTGCCTGCTAGCAAATGAAAACAGCAAATCCAGAAAAGTTTTTTCCTCTAAAGCTTTTTTGTAAGTTCATCATTGCAATCCCCATCATTGCTTCTTATAAAAGAATTTTCCTAGTCTAAAGCAAGTAAAACATTAAGCTTCAGAGAACAGAAGATGTTTGAAGCAGAGTTTCTGGGAGTTGTAGTTACAGCCCTTTGGTTATTATCAGAGTCCAAATTTGACCTTAAAGCTCATGGGGACGCATTAGCTGATGCCATTCCAACCCCGACAACTTCTTGTGAGAACTGTGCATCACGACCACCTTCTGGTTACCCTATATATGGTGTCTTTCCTCCTCCTCCTCCTCCACCACCACCACCACACAAGACAGGAAAAGGCAAATCCAAGTGTCCTCCAGCTGCAAGTGTTCAGTGTTGTAGCCCTCCAGCTCCTTACACTTTTGGTTATGGTTATGGCTATGGAACTCCAAATCCTTATTATGCCCCTCCTAATCCCTACACCTACGTGCCTTATGGGCAAGCTCGAGGCCCTACTTCTATGATTCTGCCATTTCTAACTCCCCTTATCACTCTTTTTTCTTTTGTATTTCTCCTCTGAATTTGGCTGTTTTTTGTGTTCATAGTCTTAGTGTGATAGGAAATATTAAGGACCGTTTTAGATCAGACATCAGAGATCCTTTTTGGTTGTATAATATCCGATTGTCAATAATTATAGATGACGTTGTAATTACAAATAATGCAGTATAAAATATTATGTAAAATATCTCTTCTAATATTAATGTGATTTCCTCTAAACTGAGTACAAGAAGAAGAAAAAAAAAAGTCACATCTACTGTTATAATTAAGAATTACTTGAAAAATTGAGAATTACACCAATTATACGCGTGTTTTTTTACGTTATTAGAGTAGAGTAATATTAAACAGAGAAAAGAGGAGAGCACATGAGTAGGTATGGTATGGCAGTAAACTATCACCATAAAAGGAGATTAAACTAACTAACTACATAAATGTTTTTTTATATTATCTAATAATAAATTGTCATGTACAACAAAAGTAAGATTAGTGTAATACAGGTGTATAATTCTCATATACAATAAAACTTGGGTTTTTTTTCATCCGAATTTCAGGAGCTTATAATACTTCATCCAAAACTACATAACCAACTAAGTGAGTAAGAATTCCTCTGATATTAAAGATTAAATAACTGCCCTTTATGTGTAATTTTAAAAATAATTATTATAAATCTTATTTTTGTTGTACATCAACGTGAAAAAAAGGTTATATATTCCACTTGAGTAAAACATCTTGAACCTATTTGAGACAACAGATAACTAATGTAAGGGTTGTCAATCCTCAACTTGTTAAGAGTGATGGAACTTTACATTCGCACATCAGAATTCTAAATATAGATTGCTTAAACCCTCTAGGATTATCGTAATCCCACCACCTTGAAGCATTGACACCATCTTGTATCACTCAGAAAAGCTTGTCATATAGATTAAGGAACTAACCAAGTGTTGTCATAAATAATTAAGGAATTCTTACCACTTTCACATTCAAGTCGGCTCACACTCCATCATGACAATTCTACATGTGTTTAAGCTATAAAAGATAGAAGAGGATGGGTAAAATCCAGAAATTGTCTCACAGATTATCCTTTATCAAACAAATACGTTACTGATAAAAAAGAGGTGAGAAACTCATGAAATGCATTGAGATCTACTATAGGGATCTGCGTACTTCAATATTTACTAACTTTTCAAATAACAGCAACATAAAAAATTTGGTCAAGCTTTCAGCAAAAAGCAGAGAAAATCGACATTAATAGTTTAATACCATCCACAGCTGCATGCTGCATTGCTATTTATGTATGCAGCAAACAATTTCTTTTGGTTGCCTTTCCTCCATCATATGTGGAAAAGTTTATCAAATGGATATACCAAAAATATGTACAGAAAAGTATTCTAACATTAGCAAAGTACCTTTATTTGTGGCTCCTCCACCCGTGTGCATAACCATTGTAAAAAAACACTACTCTGAAGTCTGAACTCTCAGATAGCTCAAACTAAAACCTAACAATGTAAGAACTAAGAAGTTAATGTGTCTTTGTGTGCGAAAAACGTGAAAACTGAAAAAATCATAAACATTCAGTAAATCCAGAGAGAAATAACATTGAATTCAATTAAAATGTAGAAAGGGAAGCTTCTCATCGTCTTGCAATAATCCAATCCCGATTTAGAAAGACATACTAGAATCCAGAAATGTAATAAACAACTAAAATGCGTTTCGCAGAAGGTTTCTAGGACAGCTATTAAGGAAGTGAAAAAGCAAACTTTTCCACTACCTAGGCTTAAGTTGCTTTGCTATACAAGTAAATTATGAATAATGGGGGTTGGTGATTCAAAGAACCTGCCTGTCAGCTGCCTCAGCAACAATGGGCAATCTGGGGATTTGACCCACCAAGCACGAAGAAGAACCATAAATCAAGCACACCAAGAGGAAAAAGAACACGGTGCTATCCAAACTCATCATCAAATCCAACCCCAACCCATCTCTGGGATTAAACCCTCTTTCCAAGAGGTCAGGGAAAATCAACAGCACATCAAGGACAATGGCTTGCATAGTGTTGAACCTCACATACCTACTGAAATTGGGGTTTCTCACCACAACAAAATAAAGGGTCAAAAACACTAGGAACCCGTTAAAGGGGAAGCTCTTGAAAACTCTTATTGCAGGGACCAGTGGTTGAATAATGGCCTGAACTGGATAGAACTGAGTGATAACGTACTTTCCATACTGTATGCCATCGAAGAAAGGGTAAAAGTAACAGAGTGCTGAAATCAAACGGTCAGGAACATCGGCAGAGTCACTGCCATTGGATTTGGCCACCACAAGGCTTCTGAGTTGGTGGGGTTTTCTGAATTTCTTTGGGAGAATGTTGAGTGTGAGAAAAGAGGGGTTGACGGAGGAATGCAGAAAGGTGGATTGAAGTGGTTTTTGTGAGAAGCTAGAAGCTACGGGGCAGAGGAAGGTGGAGCAAGCCATGGTTCGACCAAAAGATTCGATTTTGGATACTGTGATGCCAAATGGGGATAGAAGATGAGGAGAGAGAAGAAGATGGACAAGGTTACATAGCGTCACAATCTTTATTATTTCAACAACGATTGGAAAATATCTTTTGCTTCAGTTGGTGAAAAAAATTATAAATATCTTATCTCCTTGGACATAAATAATGGCATTTTTTGTACAATAAACCTTAAACCTCAAATCAACCTGTATTTATAAAATATTTTTATATTATTGTAAGAAGATTTTTTTTTCGTAAAACATAAAATAGATATTTTAGTGCAGTTTTCCCCTTTTCAATTGATTTAAATACCAAGAAAATTCCATTATGTTTTAAATACTATAGTTTTCTTCTCTAGTTTTAACCAAATGAGAAATTAAAAAAGAATGGTGACATCCAAAAATGAAAATAAATATGCAAATAAACAAAAATGATACTCTAATTACTGCTGTATGAATATTAGATTCAATCGATGTTGAATAAAAGAATCGTCCACACAATTACATTAACTTTCTTAATTCATCTTTCCATCGATTTAATTTAAAACACTTCAGTTTAATTTTTACTGTTGAAAAAAAATAAATTAAACAAATGATAAAATATGTAATAAATATAATTACAGTTTATGTATCAAATATTTTGTTTATACTTTGCTTTACATGTAACAATGGTATAAATCTACAAAACTTAATAATTATATTTACGTATTTTAATTCAAATAAATGATAACAAAATACAGCTATAATTTTTTTTTCATAACTAGATTCAAGTTATATGTTATAATTTTACAAATACTCATAAAAAACGTAATTAATATTATAAATTGTTGATTTATCCAATCGATTTTCGGTTTATTTTAGACTACTTTTTCAACTGTTGCTGAATCAGATATGTTTATGAACGCTCCAAACTGTAATTATCGGTTTTATATTTGATCAAAGGTTGATTAGCCGAAGAAAATGCCAATAAACACAGGATTCCACGTGCAGACGCTACAGTTTTGGGCTTTCTGGGCTGGTAGCAAACCCACGACAACTTCACTAGAAAGCGGTGACGAAAAGTAAGGCCCAAAGAAGATAATGGAACAAGCAAACAAAGGTGACATAAAGTAAAAGTGGCATTTCATGATACATTATAGCAGATATTTTGTGAGAATTGTGGTTTGAATTTGCCTGTGAAGATTGAAATCATTGAGCAAACAGTGATCACTTTACAAATGTTTTGTTGTTTTTGTACACATGATTTGGAATGGGGATGGGAGAAGAAAAAGGGATGGTAAATAAATAAACAATGATAACAATAGTGATAAATAATACATATGGTACAAAAATAAATAAATAAATAAGAAAAGATTTAAGAAACACTATAGGGTAGTATGATAGAAATAAACAGTAACAGTAACATCACTAACCCACCCACTCGTCACTGTCTTAACTTTACAGAGTGCGTGAACAACCCATATGAAAAATTCGTTCAATTTTCTTCACTTCACAGTTTAATTAAATAAATTAACGCAAGCCTCCAATTAATTAATGAAGCATTAGTCTTTGTTATGATGATGATGACGATGATGATGAGTCATGCACATGCGGTTTTAGGATTTCAAAAATAATATTAAATAGTAATAAGAAAAAGGAGTGGCAAATGGAGGACCACGTCGATGTATGTGTGTATCTATCTGGGTCTACCAGGGGCAGGATAACTGGGCCCAGGCCCAGGCCCAGTTCCAGGCTTACCCATAACGGGAGCGGCACTCACTTGATGGAACGCGGGGGACCCGTAAACGTGTCCCGGATGATGCATCATGGCGGCGGCGGAGGACGGGGAGTAGTCGTAGCCGCTGACGGAGGAGGCGGCGGCGGCGTCCTTGTCGCGCGCGGCCACGGTCTTCTCTCCCTCGATCTCGCGGAAGCGCTGGAGGTAAATTTTGAGAGGCTCAACGTAGTCCTCGAATCCTAAGGTGGTCATGGCCCACAGAAGGTCATCGCCGTTGATTGTCTTGCGCTTCTCGCGCTGGCACTTGTCGGAAGCTTCGCCGGTAATGAAACTTATGAACTCCGACACGCATTCCTGCACGGTCTCTTTGGCGTCCTTGGAGATCTTGGCGTTCGCCGGCAGAGCCTTTTTCATGATCCTGCTTACGTTGGCGATTGGAAGGAAACGGTCCTGTTCCCGAGGCGATAACTCGCTGAAGCCGCTGTTCCCCGCGTTCTGCGCTCCCCCCGAGTCGTTGTCCGAGTCAGCCATGGACTCAGCACCGATTCCGAAGGCTCAACAAATTCAACACTCTACTCTGCCTTCAGTTGACTTCCAGCGAGAGAGTGAAGAGAAAAAAAATGGAAGAATGGAATGAGCAGGGTCCGTTGGATCAGAGGCTTAATAAGCCTCTATCTGCTGGACACGTGGACCCTTCCTCACCGTTGTTAGTCGATAAGTGTGTGCTTGCACGGAGGGCTTTTTCACCATTGGATTTGACGATGGAGCAACGATCTCCACCGTTGGTTTCGTATCCGCTACATGCTCCACTCTGACTTGGACTGTCTAATCGCCCACTCAGCAATGACTTCAAAACTTTTATCCATGATCTCGTTGCTACTTTCATGCTGATAAAAAAAAAAAGATAAAAGAGTAAATAAAAACAGAAAAAAGAAAAGAAAATGTGGTTACATCAAAATAATAAAAGATTCGACAAAGTTCTATTTTTTCTGTTGGATATCTTGTATTATTCCTTTAAAATTCAAGACTAATATATTATTTTAATTTTTTCTATTGCAAACAAATAATTATTTTCAACAATTTTAAGATTAAAACAAATTTGTAATTAATTATAATTTGGCATTTATTGAGTGTGAGTGTCCACAAGGAAAGGGGTATAATAAATTATTAGAGGTGAATAATTAGTTGTTGGGAAAAGCAGAAGTAGTGGACTGAGTGAATAGGTTTCTTCCATTTGAAGCAAAATTAGATATTCCAAATATCTATCTAAACTCAGAATATAAGACATACATTCCCAAATCATTGCCATGTTGCCATTAAAACACGTTGGAAATTTCTCCCATGTTTTTTCAATACCTACCTACAATATTTATACATGTGAGATATTATAATAATTGAAAAAATTGTTATATTTGCAATGACTATTGTCATGTATTCCTAGAGTAGATAGTACATGAATTTGTTTTTCAAATTTATAATGATTGATCACCCTTGTGGAATAGAGGTGTGTATTGCAATAATATTTTTCAAACATTAAAAGAGTTGACGTAATTTCTAATGTTATTAAAATAAAAAAGAATTTTATGTAAGTTTCTAAAAGAAAAAAAATACAAAGATAATAAATAGGGAATTTTCCAATAATAACCTTGAAAGAGATAGTAGGTAAAAGGCCATGCATGAGGTTGCAAAATAATGAGAAATAGTTTAATGATGGAGAGACATAGGCCTTTAAGGAAATGGATGGCACAAGCTTAGTTATACTTAATGGTGACTTTGCATTGGTCACCCACCAATGCATCATTCCTTTAATGTCATGTCTTTTACCTTTTGTTTCCTATTATTTGCTTTTGGTAAAATAATTATAGGAAGGAAGATGGTAAATAAATTCATTTGTTACAGTGTTTTTTCTATGTTTTTTCTCATTGAAACTTTAGACTAATTTAGTCATTCATCTTTATAAATGTGTTGATTTGGTCATTTTAATCAAATTTTGTTAAGTTTATTTGAAGTTTCAAACGCGTCTTATGATAATATTTGAGTTAGTATTTAAGCGAAAATGAATTAAACGATGTAAACAATTCAAATACTATCATGAGATGCGCTTGAAATGTTAGGTAAATTTAACAAAATCTGGTTAAAATGACTAAATTCATATATTTCTAAAGATGAAAGACTAAATTGGTCAAAAATTTTGAATAATGACCAATTATAAATTTCACTAAAACCTAAAATCTGATGAAAAAAACATATTTATCTATTTAGAAAATAATTTCTGCAGAGTGGATTAAGCGTTAGAACGATAATCAAATGCATAAATTACGGCATCAAGTACTTAAGGCATTTAAACCCACATTTCACTCTTTACGTGCTTTTTATTTTCGTTAACTATTTGTATTTTTTTCTTTCTATGTTTTCTTTTTCTGTGCAGCGAGTCCTTTTCTGGTCGTTAAAAAGCCCAAGTAAACAACGGGTTAATAACCCGTTACCACGCAACTATTTTAATGGTCCACGAATAGCCCATTGCTATTTGCTACTCCACAATGCTATTTGAACCCATTCAGTCTTGTGAAGGATAATCTAATACATATTATTAGATTCAAGAAAAATAAGTTCCTTTTCTAGCAATATAAGAAAACAGAGTTCAGCATTAAAAACACACTATTTTTAATATTTTAAAAATATTTTAAAATTAATGTTCATCGATGTCTATTGAAAGCAAAGCAGAGAAACCAGAGAAAAAACATCGTTTCAAGAATTCTGCTGACCATAATAATACATTAGATTGGCAAAATAGAACAAAATTATGCTAAACTTCAAGACAAAAATTAGTATTAATCGAAAACAACGATTTCCTCAACAAACCAACTCCTTCTCCAATCTCAAATCTTGGTGTTTTGTGGATCCCTTGTAGATATCAATCTCAATTAGGTTTTCATCCTCATTCATCTCATTAATTTCTGCCAAGAGCTCTGTGAAACCTTGCTGTTTGAAAAAACATTCTGGCCACAACTCTGAAAAGTGGTTGTTTGGAAGTTTGATTTCAATCAAGCCATCCTCATCCTCATCATAATCATCACTATCAAACGCCAAGTTATCAGATATACCAAGATTTTGATTTCTACAGTGACGAATCTCAGTACTCTCTTCACTCATGGTTGAGCTGGTGTTGCTTTCAGAATCAGATGGAAGTGAAGTATCTGACTTTGGATCAGCTTGTTGCTCATACTCCTCAGCAATGAGTTCAAAGCCTTTATCAGTGATGTTTCTGCTTTCACTATCTAATAAAAACGAGGACTCTGACTTTGCTTCAACTTGGTTCTGAGCAGTTTCACTTTGTTGGGTTGTAATATCTCCTAATGAAAGCTCTATTTCCAATTTCTTCTGGTTATATTGGACGAGATTTTCATGTAAGAACCCTTTTTTCTTTGTCATTGTGACAAGAAACATGGTAGATAGAAGAGCAATCAGTAGGGTGAGAAGGGAAGGAGAGGATTCAGAAAGTGAAAAGAAAATGAAAAGTGAAAATAGAATGACAAGAACCAGAATGATTGGTGACAATAAACTGCAAAAATTTGAACACAGCTTGTGACAGATCTGTTGCTTTGTTACTTTCACCATGATCATTCGCTAAGGAGGAAATTTTTTAGCTTTTCAATGACAAGAAGACTCGTAAGATCATGATCAGAACCCCAAAGAAAAAAAACAAGTTCTTTTTCATCAAACCTGGTAAGGGTGATGTGTGGTGATGTCTGGTTCTTGGAAGATCAAGTTCAAACCAAGTTGTTTCTTCTATTTTTCTCTGACATGAAACCTTTTATTATTCATTATCTGCATCTGATTCTCTTGGAGATAGCAAAGCTGTTTGTTTTCCGAGAATATTTACAACCTCAAAGCCTTGGACTTGTCGAATGCATGTGCAAGAACATGGCTTGATACCTGACCCAAGAAAACAATTTGATCAAATCAATGGATAATGTGCTGAACAAGGACCTTGCTTCTCCCTCTATTTCACTCACAACATCACAACAAAACAAAACCCATTTGCAGAAACCCAACACACCGAATCAGGAAACTACAGATTTCTCCAAAGAACACTTCTTTATGGGTGTTCCTTTCTTGAGACACTTCCCCAGATGACATTTTTCCGTACTAGATTTCCATCACTTGCATCAAACAAACCTTTGATTTGGTATCAGTGTAACTTTTTGCTTCAATGAAATTTGAGTATGAATATGATGACAGGTTGACAAAAACTCCCCGGCAAACACAACTACAATTCTTAATAAACTAAGACACATTAAATAAGCAATCAGCAATGTTTTGTAATTAATGATTTATCCACTTTCTACTATTGTTACCTAGGTTCATTATACATACAAAAGTAATTGTCCTCAAAGTTCTTTTCTGCTTCTGCATGTCATGCTCATGCAGACTTTAATGGAGTGGAGGCCCCATTACAGAAGATATCTATAACATTGTCAGCTACTCTCCATTCCTTTTCTGTTCCACACTATATCAGCTATCAGTACTACCAACTGGTTCCAATGTTCATTGGTACAATACAAGACTTTTAAAAGTACAAAAAATCTCACATCAATGTATAATACTGTAATATATAATAAGTAAAATATAATCATCATCTAGTTTTGAGATATTGAGTTAGGTATAACTTGACTAGGTAAAAAAAAAGAGTAGGTTGAGTAATTTAGCAGCTACATGCCTAGATTTTGTTCTCAATTAGATAAATCTAATACTAGTTGTTACCTTGATTTGTAAAAGATATGAAACTATAGATACCAGAGTATTTAGCATAATCAAACAATATCATAAATGTGAAATGTACGTGTCAGCTTTTTCACTCTTTTCTACCTTTTTATGCAACTCTTAGCCTTAATCCCTCTCATTATCATTTGCTCGTGCCAACGCAGAAATGATGGTATAGAAAATGAAGAACAACAGACAAGAAAGACGTGGAAACAGAGGCCATTCACAAAAAGACATCGCATTGATCAAATGCTTTTTCGTGACCTTTATTTGATTGTGTTTCTTGGTGGGAAATCTTGTGGATTATTATGCCTTCTCCTCAATGATTATTGTTCTTGACATTTTTAAAAGTCTCTCACTTTTTATCATTATATTATGCCTTAATTCAAGTAAATTGAGTGCTATTAGTTTTTAATTCTAATATATGGTTGAGATAAGTGTCTAAATTACTAAATAAATTTTAATTTGAAATGTATGTCATGATAAAAAAAATGATTATTGGTGTAAAATAGAGAGGCATAACTCTACAAATATATTTAAAAGTAATATAATTAGTTCAATTAAAACGAATCACTCTATAATTGTTTCACAGTGACTTTGTAACGTGAATAATTAAATAATATTGAAACTAAAAATAAGGATATATTAGTATTGATTGTATTCCAATTTGGAATATGTGAATTTGATATTTTAAATTATATAAAAAAACCATATTTGAAATTTCATTACGCGGAACTATATTTCAAATTATGTAATAAGATTGTTCTTTTTAATAAATTGGAAGGAGTTATAATAACACGAATATATTGGTCATGGAAATGAGAGAAGAATATAAAAAAGGTGTGAAAAGGAAAATATTATATTAAAGTTATAACAAAATATTTTTTTTTCATTTTGAATATTGATTAGGAATTAAAATACAAGAAGGGCAGCTTCTATAAAAATGACCTAATATAAAATATTTGCGAATCTTTTCTTTAATAAATTGTCAATCATCCAACCAAAAAAAGAAAAAAAAAAACAAGCATATGCTCTGAGGAATCCCATTCGAGAATGTCAATGACAAAACTACCCTTTAGCAGTGGAGAACTTCAGTCCAATCTCTATACAATTTTGCCCCAAATCAAAGGGGTAATTCAGGTACGCGATCAAACGCGCACAGTGAAACCCTAGAGTTGGGGTTTAATTGCCCTCTCAATTTCCTCCACAAAGAAAGCATCTTCAATCACTCGATCGATTGATTATTAACGTAATATTCTATCTCGAGATTTGTGTTGGTGAAATTTTGGGTGTTCTCTCTTCAACCGGGCTTCATCGCCCAGTGTGCGTTCAAATCCATGGTCGTCAGTTTACGATGGACCCCTCTTCTCAGATTCAACAACAAGAAGACGAGTGGGGTATGCCATTTTTTCCCTTCAATTTTTGTCCTTTTTGGTTCTGGACGACACCACCGGGAACAATGAACGAGGGTAGAAAAAAAAAGAGGATCTTTTTGAGGTTGTTTTTGTGTTGTGTGCTTTCTTCTATTTCTTCTAGGGGTGGGGTTTTACTGATGGATTTGTAAATGGAGGGTTTTTAGATTGTTGAAGATGGCAAGGATGATTTGTTTCTGCGTTAGTGTCGGATTGAATCTTATTGATATATTGAATCTATATGGATCTTATTTGAATCACAACGCAAAAATTTTGAAATTGGATTGGTTATTATTGTTGTTAATTAATTCGCTGTTCTAGTTTTTGGGGTTGTCATCTTTTCTGATGTTTTTTTCTTTCTGGGGCCATTGCCTGTGGCGCTCGGTGCTTATCTTAGGATCACATCCGTGTGGAATGCTTATAGGTCCATCTTAATTTGATATCCTGCTGATTCAATTTGTTAATGCTGTTTTTTTAAAGTAAATTGGGGGCATTTATTTTGGATTGAAATCGTGTCCTCGCATACAGAGAATTCTAGCACTGAATTAGGTTTATTATTATTTGTTCTTTATGTTTATTCTTGCGGATGAATATGTTTTAAGTTTTTGTGATTTATTGTGCTGTACGTTTGCAATGAAAATGAACAACTCTGTGACTGTCTTGGGAGATTTTTACTCACTGACTATGGAATAGTTCTTTCTTTCCTGAGATGGATGCATCTTAACACATAACTTCTTCGGGTAAAAAATGCATTTGATTTTTAATGGGTGGACTCTTTTTTGTCGTAGACACTGATGGATTTGTGATTCCAAGTTTGGGAATTGGAGACTCTGATCAAAGTAAACCTCATGTTCCTAATGTAGAATCTTCGAATTCTGCATCAAAGGTTAGCTCAAGAAAATATTCTTATTGGAGACTATAATTTTCTGGTTTAAGTCTTTGATGATACTGAGTGCGTAGACAATCTGAATGCTAATTACTTTAGTTTGTTGTAGGCGAAGAAGGAAGAGAACATCTATCTGGGCCCACACGGAGCACCTCCTTCACTAGCAAAACAGCAAGAACTAAATTCTTCTAACCGGAAGCAGAGGCTGAAGCAAAAACTGAAAGAAGCTGACAAGAGAAATGGTGGGACGGGTAGGGAGAACAAGGTGGATAATCTGAGGGAGCTTGTGGGTGGGGGCAAAGGAAGTCCGAACTCGGTAAAGGGATCCCCCAGAGACTGGTTAGATCCACATTGCCAAGAATCTCAGTTTGAGAGAAGGTAATGCATTGGAGATTTTGGTGTCTGTCTTTGGACTATTTTTTCTTGAAGATTGTCCACTTTAGGCACCTTTTGTTATACAGTTTGATGCTCGAGACACCCAATTTGGGAGGTTATGTACCATGATAATAAATTTATCACTTAGGGTATGTTTGGAAATGTGATAGGGTGGTGTTGAAGAGAAGTTTTGTACTTTTCAATTTATTGTACGAAGGTTGAGTTGAATGGCATTGTAATCCAAACACACTCTTAGAAGATTGTAGTCCAAACACTCACTTAGAAGGTTGAGATGGATGGAATTGTAATCCAATCACACTCTTAGTCGATTGATAATAAAGATCTTGTGCCGCACAGTAAACTGTAGCTATCTGTGGGAATGGACTTGACACCTTTATCTCAATATTGCCTATTAATGCAGACCAAAGAAAAATATTAAGGTGTTAATGAATTTCCTTAAGTCATATTAGATTCTGAATCCAACTCATGGGAGAAATAGTAAGTATTACTGATAAAAAAAATTAACAGTTCTCACTTTGAATACCTTGTCATCACGGTAGAGTTTACAAAAGTTTGGAGACTTCTAATTACAAGTCTTCCAACGAATGACATACCTCTCCCAGTTCTAACTATCTATATCAATCACTACAATACCCTCAGTTCTAACTTCTAAGTGGTCACCGCCATCCAAGGCAGGCGTTAAGCACTTACCCAGTGGCATTAAAAATTCAAAACTCTGAGGAAACCTATTCATTCAATGCCTAAGAACTCCAATCCAGCTGCTTTCGGTGTCAAACCCAGCTCAGACAAGTATTCAGCATTATAGAACTTGCTCAAATGTCTCATTCCACTATCGCAGAGTATGGTCACAATGGTATGGCCAGGGCCAATTGCCTGTGCTACTCTAACTGCTCCGACACAGTTCATTGCAGATGAACTCCCGAGGAAGAGTCCATCGTTCTTCAAAAGAAACCTGATACATACATAAAAAACGATAGTGGTAACAAGTTCAGGCATCATTTCATGTAATCATTCTTCTGGTTGAGACACTTAAAATAAAAGAATAAACAAATGTCAAAAATAAGAAAAGTGGGAAGCCAACAACAGAGTAAGTAACAACCTAGCCATTTCAACAGCCTCCCTATCGGTACCTCTAAAGGCGCCATTAAGTTTTACCATCGCAAAATTCTTTGTTATCCTGTTAATTCCAATTCCTTCAGTTATAGTGTCAAATGGATTCTTGAGTCTTTTTCCTTCAGCCTCCTCTTTGGTGTACATCACTCCCCGAGTTACCTTATTATACAAACCAGAACCTGGAGGATCTACGAGGAAGCATTTGATTTCTGGATTCTTTTCCTGTTGAGCATGGGACAAGAAATATGTCAGACAACTTTCACACCCAAAGTGGCATCTAAAAAGTGGAGGAAAGTGTGCCGTGGCGAACCTGAAGAAACGTAGAAACACCAGCCACAGTGCCACCAGTGCCTGCTGCTGCAACAAATGCGTCTAACTTTCCATTGGTCTGTTCCCAAATCTCAGGCCCTGTACCCTGGTAATGGGCCCTGAAGTTCGCTAAGTTTTCAAACTGATCTGCAAAAAACCCACCTTGGCAGTCACTAGGAAACAGAGAGCTATAATGGTACCCATCAGATTCATAACCATTTATTTTCGCAGTGTCCTTGTCATTCAGTTGTAAATTTTTCGGTTTCAGCGCAAACTCATTTGCTTCAGATGCCCGTCTTCTTGCGATATTTACAAAATGGTCTTTGTGAGTAATGGACACTGGTCGCACTCTTTCAACAGTTGCCCCAAGGGCTTCAAGTATTTGAGACTGAAGATTGATCCAAGCAAGACAATCATCAATCAGATACAAAAACTTACGAGAAATTATTAAAAGGTATGGTACTAATCACCACATAACATGCGTGGTAGTCTCCGACAATCTAAGGTGATATTCAATAACTACTTACGTATAAGTTGTTTACATAATTAAAAGGAAAATAAGGTTAAACGGTTTCAATATAATCTATAAGCTGCTTTCACAAGAAATCCTGCACAGCTAATTGAAAGAAGAAAACAACATGTAAACATATCACAAGCTCTCCGAATAAGCTGTACACAAGTTCTTCTAAACTAAACGGGAAAAAAAAATGGTCAAACCTTCGAAGTTCAGTACTAGATTGATTATCAGACTTGCTGGATTGCATTACAATAATTATAAAATACCTTCTCAATGGCAGCATCATCTGGTATAACCACGTGGGCCTTGCACCCATAGGCAGGAGCAACAGTAGCAATGCTAATGGCAGTACTTCCAGCACTCCCTTCAGTAACTATTCCACCTGGACGTAGCTGGCCAGATTCCAGAGCCTGCGCAATCAACCATAGAGAAAATCTTCAGACTGATACGTATATGTAATCAGATTGATAAATTTGACATTCAACCCCAACGAAACAAGGAAAAAGATAAATAAATAGAGAGTAGTGAGAAATTGATAAGATGATGAACCGAAGCTTTGAAAATTGTATGGAAAACAGTGACTAATAGCACACGCGAATGATTGAAACTACTTCGAATTAACCTCTTGAATTATTTGAAGAGCAACACGGTCCTTGACGCTGCCTCCGGGATTCAAGAACTCGCACTTGCCGAGAATCTGAGGAGAAATTGGTGGTTAACGGAATGAATTGGTAAAGATAATAGATGAGCAGAGATAGATAGTTACTTGACAGCCAGTGGCGGCGGAGAGACTGTTGATCCGAATGAGAGGGGTGTTACCGATGGCCTCCACGAGCCCGTTCTTCCTTGATATGTTCTTCTTCTTGGAGCGGCGGTCACAGATGAAATAGGTGGTGAGAGCGACTGAGATGAAGATTGCGACACCAACACCAACGGCGCCTGCGCCTCTCGCTGCCACCGGCGCCATTTTTTCCTTTCCACCCTGTGTTTCTCTGCTCCACAACCGCCATTCCCAACACCACAAACAAAATCAAAGTTATTGGGCTTTCTCTCATGCTTGGACCACCCTTTTCTCCTGGCCCATTTACAATGACACTCCCCTAACTTGCTCCTGCACCTTCGTATTCTTCGCGCACTGTCTTTTTAACAACGAAATTGAATTTTTAAAATTTTTACCCTTAAAAATAAATATTTTCTTAAATGTGTAACAAAGCTGTTAGATTTTTAAATTTAACTTTTAATTATTTCGAATTATTAAAAAGAGAGAGAGATTTTCAAAATCTTATTCTTATTCACTCAATCCAATTTAACACCCTAAGGAAATATATTTGACTGGACTTAATTTAATTTAAAAATATATATAAATCTAACCCAATATGTTTTTTAACAGGTTGAATTATATTAATATTAAAATTGTAATGAATGTACGTTAGTGTTGTATCTTTAAAACATAGAAATTGCAATGAATGTACGTTAGTGTCCCTTCTCGCTTGAAAGTTCGAAAAATCAACCAAACAAACACTTTTGTCTGAGAGAGTTTCTCTCTGCAACACCTTGCACATCATTCCCATGGAGATCCAAGAGAAGTTGTTAAAGTTCAGATACCATTTTCTCGGGGCACTTCTCTTCTGTCTCACGCTCTTCTCTCTCACACTCATGGCTCCAAGATTCATCACTCTCTTGGCCTATTTCTGGCCACTCTTCCTCTCCACTGCTCTAGTCTTTGCCCTAGTTTTCTTCATCGCCAAGACTTCCCCTTTACCCTCCTCCGACGCCACTTCCCTCCACAGCGCCGGCCAAGGGCTCCTCGATTACGTCGCCGGCCACCATGACCCGCCCTTCGACACTCGCCACAAGTCTGACTAATCAAGGTTAGGTAAACACACACTGCTCCTTCATTATCTAACGCCCATTTATTTTCTTCTTTTTTCTTCTTTCATTCAAATGTCGATTAATTGAAGAAAGGAGACAGTCTTGTAATTTACGTTTTGTGGTTTTTAAGAATAATAGTTATGTCTTGATGGACCGTTTAACGGTTGGGTCGTGTCAATTAACGTTGTAACTCTCTCTCTCTCTCTCTTGTTTCGAAAATTGTTTTTGCAGAAAAAACGGTGCTGCTATGGCAGTGTTTTTAGATTTTGTTGACAGTGATGGTGAAGTGAAGGATGAGAAGTGGCGTACATGTTGATGAAATTCAAATAATGCTTAGGTCGCCAACGCGAAACTTTGTTGTTTTCCGTCACCGATCGGTGTATACAATTTTGTTGCTTTATTACATCACTCTTCTCTATGAGTTACTCTTTCTGATTTGACTAAACAATTTACGGTGAGAGTTTCTTACACAAATTTGTTTAGAAACATTATCTGGACAGGTGTGGAACTGTCGTTGTCGAACAGTGTGGATAGGTTCAAAACAGTTACGTCAAGTTAAAAAATATTGATTAAGGATTTCACTTTATGTCAATTATTTTTAACAGTAGTTGTTTATCAGAAATAATATAATATATTATCGTTCTGATTGTATAAAGGAAAAGGAAAATAAAAAAGATGAGTGGTGGGTAAAAATAAAGGAAAATGATTTTTTCTGTCTTCAATCTGGTTGTAGCCATTTGTGTTTGTAGATAGTTTTAAAAGTGATTCATTATGAGATAGGAGACAATGGTGCACAAATGGCATAATGTTTTTTGATAAGGTTAGTGGTGTGGTGGACCAATACCATTTTTGAAATTGAATGCACTTCACAACTAACAACCCAGTCACCAAACTTTCTAGGCAGGTCATACATGAAGGGTTCTTCAAAATCTTACAAGTAGTAGATAATATTACATTTAATAATATATAATAGCATTATTATTATTAATATATAATAGTAATATTTTTATTATTGTTATTATTAATATATAAAAATATAATAATTATCAATATTATTAATAATAATATTATATAATTATTATTATTATATTAATAATAATAATATTATTATTTTATATAATCAGGAACATAAACATATTTTTTCATAATAGATTAATAGATTATCAATAATTTTTTTTTAAAAAATATCTTAATATAAATTATTGAGATTATTAAACCACATCATTTAACAAAAGAAGGAATATTTGTCAATAAACTTTTGATGTGAATGATTTATGATGAGTGAGGCTACTCACCCCGTAGCCAAATTGTGGCCTCTGTTTTTTAACCTAATTGTAAAATTGGCATGCCAATGAAAAGTTGTATGTAATATTTGGTGCTAAAATTTAAAAGTTGAAAAAAAAGGGGACTATAGTAGACAATTATAAAGCTCAAAGGAAATTTAGTTTTTTAAAATTTCAAAATTTAAAACTTAACTATAATAAACAGAGGCATACCTTATTTAAAATATTCATTTGTTAATTAATTTACATAACTAGTATTTAACTTTTGCACTGATTAGATTAATTCACTCAAACTTCTCACTGACATATTTTGATACTCGTTATTTGTGTGCTATTGTTATCTAAAATGTATATGTATAAAGAAAAAGAATTACTTCTAAAGATCTTTTTTTACAAAATACATATTTGTGAAAAATAATATATATATATATATATATATATATATATATATATTTTATTTTATAAATAAAAAAAAAGAAAAAAAAATATCTTTAGTTTTTGTTATGTTATGATGATGGGGTTCTACATGTAGTTATATTAAACAAAATTAAAGACGTAATAAAATTTTACTCATAACTTAATTTTGCACTACATTTTTATTGAAAATTAGAATTTGAATCCAACTCAATCTTATATAAAGTTCACTTTAAAAAAATAAAATAAAATTAGATATGCATTCACTCCGATATCATTATGTGGCTATATTTTAGTTTTCAAAAATTACATTTGCATTCACTTCTATATCATGATTTAGTTATATTTTTAGCAACTTGGGATCTTCAACAAATTTAAAAAATTTCATTTCCATATGATAAGCTTGCAGAATTATATATTCAACAATACAGAAGATTCTGAAGTGTAAAGTTTCAAGCTTATATTGAACAGAAAATTAAGCATTTAATATACATATATATGAATGATTACATTATATGTATAAGCAGCTCGGTGACTAAGTGGTGAACAATTTGAGGTAAGAAAAAAAATAGTAACACTCTGTACCAAGATGTAATGTGTTAGTCTAAGATGACTGAGCCAATGTTATATCCGAAGTTGACAGTGTACCAGAATCATCAACATCTAGCTGTTCAAACTCCTGCATCACAAGTGATATATCTTCTTGACTAATCTTCCCCATCTCTTTCAGCTTATAAATAACAAATTCAGCAGCCCTATCAGAAGAAAAAACAGATAAAAATTAATGAAATCATTCTTTCATAATTGATTGTTGTTTTCACCGAAGGTAGCCGAACAGTTTTTAAGATAGAGAGATGTTGATCTCAGAAACTGTTCGGCCAAATTTGGTAAAAATAATTATACAGTAATATATGACTTTCAAAGAATCCTTAACTAACCCAACAGTTCCATCCTCATCAAGATCAGCGGCCTCCAAATCCAAATTGGTCACTTTCCTTGTAAGCACCCACTTCACAAGCTCCTTTTGTCTGATTTCAGTGTTTAGCTCAGCAACGTAGAGAAAAAACTGAGCTAAAGTAATAGTACCTGTCAATATCCAAAACACAGCAAATATTCTTCCTGCTTGAGTTGAGAAACTTTTGTCCCCATAACCAAGGGTTGTAATGGTAGAACAAACACAGTAGAATGCATCAATAACATCCAGTTTCTCAACAGTCACCAGAAAAACTATCCCTGCAGTGAAGAGCACCAAAAGGAGGAAAAAGACTACAAAAAGTTTGTATCTTGTTTTATTGGTCTCAAGCTCCCTTAATATTCCAGTTGAACCAACTTTTTGGTGCATAGCTTTAACCAGCAAAAGTTCCTGTTTCTCAACTAAGTAATCTGCTGCTTTGCTTACAGTGAGTCCGATCAATGCCATACCAGAAAAAACAAAGGCACACGCAAGTAGTTTTGTTAGGTGGCTATCTGGCACAAGGTCTCCATATCCAACAGTGGTCATTGTAACAATTGTGAAGTACAAAGCATCAAGAACTCCATCTGTTTTCGTCCCCTTGATCTGGTCCCTCACAAGGAAGAAGATTAAAGCACCTACACATAAATATACTGCAAGGTAGATAGCAACTCTTTTGTGATTTGGATGCAAATTCTGAAATATGGACGTAGTTGGAGGAGTTGATTCTTTGCATTGTGTCTCAGAAGGAACAAGATCTGTGTTAGGAGCACTCCTAGAGCGGTGTAACCTTCTCTTGTTTAACAGCCGTTTAGCCTTTTGAGTCTCATTCAGTGATGACAGCAAGGGCTCCTTTACATTATTGTTGGTCATGATGTTGGAACTGATTCAGCTGCAAAACAGTTCAACCAAGCAACATCGTATTCCAGATTCAACTTTGCGAATTACGCTCTTAGATGCCAACAAGAATCCCAGAACAAACAAACACAACTAATGAACAAGGACTTCTTGTTTAGCTCTCAATTTCTCAATGTCCAATTCTAATGAAAGCTATACAAGCTTCATCATATATAACATTCCTACTATGTTGTCAACATCAGAAAACAGAACAAAAGGACCAGAAAATGTGATAAACCAGAAGTCAACGAAGTTTGGTTTTGGGAAACAACGCAGTTTTGAAGTAAATTCAAATTTCATTGCAAGGATTTTACCCTCAGGAAGTATTTTTCTCTGGCCAAGTAAGCCAAAACAGTTCCGCAACAGTAACCCAAAATTACAAAAAACAAATCGGAGTGTTTATGCCTTAAAAACAGCAACTTCCAAGAGCTTTTGAAAAAAATAGAATATGGTTCAACATCACAACCTAAAGCCTAGTGATCTGAGTTGAGGGCAACAATGAATACTTTAAGGTTGTTCATGCGAAAGACTTGTCCAACTGCGGTCAATTTCAAGGAGCATGAAATTTCCTCATTTCTAGAAACAAAAACAGTACTATTCAAGTTCAACCTAACTCTCTTTACAGAGAAAACATCTGCAAAATTTACAGATCACTAATCAACGACATCCAAAAGAGAACTCGAACGAAACCATTAAGCAGTGGTGATTCCAATGAAATAGGAACCGAGCTTGAAGAAGAAAGGCATGTGTTGAACTAAGAATCGAAGAGGAAACAAAACCCATCACAACAACAACAAATGTAATTCATATTCCGAGAAAACTCTAACCTTTGAAGTGGTTTACTGTTGCTGGAGGACAAAGGCTTCTGAAAGCTTCTGATTCAGTGAAAGTGGATCCCATCTGACATATTTAATATTATTCATAAACCAATTTGCGCAAGATAATATCCGGTTTATTTATTTAGTAGTTGTGTGTTTGTTTTCAAAAGGGACAGAACAAAAAAGTCCCATGTATGTGGTCCACGCGGTAGTTTTCGTCAACTGTATTTTGGCTTCTCTTTCAAGGCTGTTATAGATGTTCTTTTGTTCTCACTATAAAGTAAAACGAGACATGGATCTAAGAAAAGCGAGGAAATATCCAAAAACAAATACACGTAAAAAGAAAATTAATATCTTAATTTTTCACATCAATTAAATTAGTTATAAATTTTTTTATTTTTCTTTATTTTCTTTTAATCTAAACGACCATATCTTTATTTCACTCCCAAACAAATCATATATATATAAATTTGAAGAGGGAGAAGATTAGGGTCAAAAATGGAGGGAAAGAGGAGGAGGTTACAATCGGAGTCACAAGCACAGAGCGTGATTCTTCTCACGAAAATCAAAGGTAACGGAACCATTGAAATTTCATTTACCGAAACTCGAACAAATTGTTATTGGCATTCACCTTGAATCTCTGTTGAAGAATTGTTCTTTCCGCATTGTCAGAATTCACTCGAGCTTTGCTCACAGACCTCACCAACGGACGCTCGCCACTCATTGTCATCGATCGCTTCAGAAGCTACTGTGCCGTTCCCGACGCCAACTGGTTCCGTTCTGACTCCAACTAATCACCGTTTCACCTTTTCGTTTCTGACACGTTTTTTTGTTGCAATGCAGCTTTTGTGCCTCCGATTTGCCGTGCGGAAAGGAAGCTCTCACACTCCGGACGAAATCACGCGCGCACAGACTAGGTCACTCTCCTTTTCACTTCACGACTTTGACTTATTGTGTATATTTCCTTTTGGCTATTCTTTAACTGTTTACACGAGATGAATTTGTCTATATGAGTAAGAATTACGAGACTCTCTGTTTTGGATGTGTTGATTAGTTTTTTTGTTTTGTTTTGGATGGGTTCCGCTTTCAGTTGTCATGTTGAGGGTGATGCTGATTGTTCAGAAACTTTTGCAAGAGAACAAGCATAGCTCCAAGAGGGACATTTATTACACGTATCCTTCTTTATTTTTGGGTGAGTTCTTCGGTTTGCTGGATGGATTGTATTCTTCACTGTAACGTGAGAACCATTGGTTGGAGGAAAAAATTGAGTCGAATAGTATCCCATCTTGAAACCATCTTGGACTCGCTGATTTATGGCTTCAACCGTCTTTCTCTTCTTGTTTTGAGATCTTTATGCTGTGCATCTGGCTGTTATTATAAGTTGATGTTGCATTAGAGTTCTAGGTTGCCATTGACTAAAACATGATTGTTGTTTCTCTACTTTTGCTTGGTCCAAATCAAGTTGCTTGGCTTGCAAGTTTCATTTCTACTCATACAATTGCCCTTGAATACGAAAACAAAAAAAAACTCGGATGTTTTCTAGTGACAAAAGTTTGAAAAAATGTACCATAATTTTAGTTATACTCAGGTTCAAATTGTCACAATCTTTGATATTAGGTTGTTGAAAAGTCAGTGCCAATATCTATTTAAAGTTTATGGTAAAGGTTTAACTTCCCATGACATTGGATTTCTTTTCACGTATATTTTTTTTGACAATGCAGATCAGTCAGTGGTGGATCAAGCAATTAATGATATATGTATTCTTATGCAGTGCAGTCGCCATAACCTTAATGTGGTAGTTTTCTGCTCTATCGTTAATTTTTTGGTCATTTTTCTTTTGGCGAAAATAACTTCTATCTGAGTTCCCGATATACTTGCTTTGCAACTCATTTGATGTTAGAGACACGTTTGGGATGCTTATTTTTTTTAATATTCCTTTTTTCAGGTTTCCGCAGGGAACGGGTACAGTATGAGATCACACTCAATCTTGGCAAATGCACTGTGTTGTCAGAATTTTCCTAAATAGTAGTAGTGGTTTTATTTTCACATGTAATAATATTTCATGAATGTGGGTACATTTTTGTATAAAAATAAAATCTCGCCTCTCGGCGCATCTAGAAAATAGAAATTGTCATGATGTTCAAAGGACACGTATTTTTAGTTGCCTACTGCTTCAAAATTATGAGATCCTCCTCTGTTTCATTGATGTTAAAATTGATGATAGTGAGAAAATATGATTCCACTAACGTACAATAATGAGGCTAGCATTCGTGATTTATCTCTACTGTTGCTTTAGTACTAGTAATGATTAATTAATTTTCTCGAAGCTGATAATTGTTGCCTTCTATTGAGGTTTTCATATTATAATGACATGTTTAACTAGAAGGTGCTAAGACTTATGGATCAAGTTTGTTTATGCTGTAGGTTAATTATGGGCTGGATAAGATTCTCTGAAGGAGAGAGGAAATTTGATTGCATAAGTTCTCCCAACAGTGTAAGTACTAAGAATGATCTGAATAAAGGTTTTTACCATTTAAACTAAACGCATACATTTGGCTTTTGTGCAGGTCCACCCCGTTCCCGTTCATGTTGAGGATGTTCAAGGTATCCTTGTTTCAAGGTGAAAATACTGCAATTGTTCAGTTTCCTTCTTATAATTATATTTGGTACTTCAATATTAAGTTAAAATGCAGAGTGATTAGAATTGCGGAGAAACATTTCCTAATCTGGTCATAGATATCATTAGTGTTGCACAATACATATTAGTTGTGGAGAAAGAATCAGGTAAACAAATGCTTTTGTTCTGGAGAAAAAGAAGGAAAAAAAACAGAAGATTCTATTGAAAAGACCGTCCATGTTGAACTTCACTTGCAGTTTTCCAAAGACTGGCAAACGATCAATTCTGCAATACAAATCACTGTATTGTCATCACTGTAAGCAATCTTCTGAAGACCTTAGTTTCTTTTGGAATAATATTTCTTTGTTTGAATTCTATCTTTATACAGGGAAGAGGCTACCCAGATATTCCTACAAGAAGGTGTGAACTTTTTTTTTCATATGCTTATCATGTTATGCTATCAAGCCATATGCCAACTTGGCTTTTCGTAAATCCTAGCAAATGTGTCTGTTGTGCGCAAAGTTAGGAATTTACATGCTTGATATATCTGTGATTTTATGCATTTTGTATACTAACAGGTTTTTGCGGCTTCTGGTAGAGAATTTGCGCCTGCCTGTTTATTGCTTGGTAGATTGTGATCCCTATGGCTTTGACATTCTAACCACTTACAGATTTGGTTCGATGGTCAGTATTTGTAAATTTATCAATTGAGAGATACATCAACAAGTTTATAATTTTAAGGATCTGATTATCAAGTGTATAGGATCATTGAGCGGATTGAATCTATCTCTATAATGGTGTAGTTAGAGTTTCATATACTGCCTAACTACTCTATTTCTCTGGATTATGTTAGCAAATGGCTTATGACACGAAACATCTTCGTGTCCCAGAGATACACTGGCTTGGAGCTTTTCCTTCAGATTCCGAGAGATATTTTGTTCCAAAGCAGTGTCTCCTTCCTTTGACTGCAGAAGGTAAATAAGATATTACTTGTAGTGCGTCGGATTGACCTGGTTGCACATCCGATCTACTAAATACAGTGCTCTCAATATTTCTTCTAGACAAAAGAAAAGTTGAAGCCATGTTACTTCGATGCTACCTTCAAAGGGAGGTACCACAATGGAGGTATTGATCACATACAGCCCATGTCCTTGGCCTTCTTTTTCAACTGGATTGAGATTATATGCTGCTTGTATTGCCTTGTTGCTTGTGAAGGTTAGAGCTAAAGCTGATGCTGCAAAAGGGAGTAAAGTTTGAGATTGAAGCCTTATCTACGCACGCACTTTCATTCTTGACAGATTCTTACATCCCATCTAAAATTGAACGTAAATTGATTATGTAGCATGTTGGTCTTTTATGTGTCAAGTTCTACACTGCAACTGGATGAGGGCATGATCGGTACATGCATTTATTACAATTTCTGGAAGATTAAGGCTCCCTAAACGATTTATTGCAGAAAGATTTAGCATTGGTTCGAAATTTTCTTTCGAGAAAGATTCTAGAACTGTGAATACAGAATGTTTGTAGAAAATTTATATTTTAATTTTCAAAATGCTTTCTGGAAATACTTGGTTTTGAAGGTTCGGCCTTATAAGAATTTTTGAAAGCCTTACAGTAAAGCTACAGAGGAGAACCGCACCAGTTTGGGAGAACCGACACTAAAGCCGACATGTACTGAACCGACAATACTTACTAAAAAAGCCTGCAAATTGCGTTGCATATATGATGGAAAAAAAACAAAAGTTAAGGTGTGCTTGTTTTTCATCTTATGTACCATTGCATGCCATTTTTTTTTTGTTTCCTTTTTAATGAAAGTTAATCCATTCAATGAGCATCTTTGATATAATTTTTTATTTTGAGATCTTATCCTCTCTTTAAGTAAATCATGAGTTTACTTTGATAAGAGATTTTTGTGGAAAAAAAATCTTATATTTGAGATTTTAAGTGAAGATATTACAAAAATCTCTACTATACTATATAAAATTAAAGACATTAGTTTTTCATACATATATAACATTGAAATTTATCCTATATAGTTTTGGTTACAACTCAAACAATATTGATAGATTAGGGTAAATGTACATTTAAAAGTTATTTAATTATTTTTTTATAAACTTTAAGTGTCTCATAAATTTGATTAATTTTAATTAATTTTTAATTAAATTTTTTATTGAATATTCAACATTTCATATTTTTTATGAGTTTCAATTATTTTGTTTTTCAATGATTATTATCGTCATTTTTTATTTGCCTACATGTGTTGAGAAACTTAATAAAAAATATAATATTATGATTAATGAATTAACAAATAATTTTTATTATTCTAATTGAAAAATAATCTCGTATTTCTTTTCAATTAAAACATATAATAATTTTGAATATAAAAAAAATTTAAATTAAGCCTCAATTAAAAATATTAAGAGATGTTTCCTATATGATTAAACCTTAAAAATATTACACTTAAAAGATAATGCAATTGAGCATTTCTTAATCAGTTCTCCGAAGTAGGCCCTTTTTAACATGATTTAGTAGAATTAACATCACACATATGCAGAGTAATGTATCTCAAAGAACACAATAGTTTCTCTCGTGAGTGCCGAAAATATGTGTGGTGTACACCATGTGTGCACTCCTCTTGGATTTATATTCATGTATTTACTTTCAAGTGCATTATTGATACAAAATCAGTGATGTAATCAATTGCAAGCATACAGCTCCCATTTCTCATTCCGCATGAAATTAACCCTATTTTCAAGGGCCTCAGGCACCCAATTAAAAGACCCCACTTCATTATTTTGATTGTAGTTATACATTATTGATATTGAATGGACAATCTTATGCACTGTCCTCATCAACATGATTTATGTATACAACTTCCCACGCTTAGTTTTATACATCAAGACCGATCAATAATTCATCTCAGCTGCACCCTTGCCACACCTTCCCCTTTGATGCAACAATGTTACATTTGTACCCTTTTATTCTTTATCTTGGATTTGCTTTCTTTCTATTATTGCCTTTCTTATGCATGCACGAACTATAGTACTTTGTGGGACACAATACAGTAGTTTTGAAATTTGTGATAAATTTAGATACAAAATTGAAATTCGTCTATGTTTCACAATTTAAATTTTGTTTATCCTATTAAAGAGTATTTCAGATTGACACTTGAGCTATATATATATATATATATATCATTTGACACATTTAAATTCAAATGCAATTCTGAAATACTATTTAACACGTAAAAATAGTTGAAAGTGATGAACTAAAAAGGCTACATCTATTATTTTTAAATTTCAGGACAAAAATGTATAAAGTTTGAAACCAAGACTAAACATATTTAACTTTTTTTTTATCTAGAAGGAAGATATCAAGAGGACTTTGCTATGTCATGTAGTTTTTATTGTCTGATGAGAGTTAGTCCCACCTTCATACTATGACAGAAGGGAAATATCAAACAAAAACTTTCACTTTCGAGGTTGACTTCACTTTGGTGGAAGGATCCACATGGAACATAACCTCGTTTAATGATAATCCGGTTAAGAGAAACTGAAAATGAAACGCACATAGTTTTCTGCATAATCATGTAATAGCATTTATGATTTCTTGGCCATATGTACACCATGCATGTAAATAATTGACACAGTCGCTTTCAGAAATAAAAACAAAAATCTCTCTCTATGATATTTTGAATTCTAAATATATTAATGTTAACCTAAGATAAGATTTCCGTACATTATGCCATGCCCTCTTGCCTTTGTTCATGAATAGGTGTTATATAAACTTCGTTGAGCCTAGAAGAATAATCTCTTGCCCTTTAGGACCATTTTTCTCCTGGTTCTTGGCTCCTCCCACAGGAATCAAAACGTATAGACAACAGAGAATACTAGAGTTGTACCACGTCATAATGGACAAATTTCGCTAAAATATATTATAATTGACGACTCTGATATTATGTTAAGAAGTGAACTTTAAACTTAACTCAAACTTTTAAAATCGACTTATAAGATGAAGTCTGCACTCGTTTATATATTGCGAATTGAACTTATATCTAATTAATGTGAGACTTCCAACCGTTCACCATTTGATGGAAAAAAGAAGTAGCAGATATTGTGTAAGATCATTTTGTTGGAATGAGAAATTCGATTTCAATTTTGTGTAAGATAATTTTGTTGGAGAAGTGAACTACTCTATATATATTCTTTAACAATTCTTTGAATCTGAGAGAACTGTGAGTCAATTATTGATATTTCATGGGCCATTGGGATTTTATATTTATGAAAGTTCACTTTCACTAGGCTGTTCTAGGTTGGGCGCATGCAATCATTGACTTGCATTTGCTACAGGCCACGTTGAGAGACCTATAAACGTACGTAGATCAATCTTTCTAATGCATAAAAAGTAAATTTTCCGTGTTTGATGGAAGTGAAAAGAATAATAACAAAAGGACATCCGTTATAGATAGTAACTGTTCTAAAGTACTAACACATGCATGCAAGTAATTGCAAAACCTGGTTTTTAGCAGAGTAACATACTTTAAACTTTGCATAGCTTCTGCAGAGTCACTTTCTACCTTCTGCTAACACAAATTGTTGGTATTCGAGTAAGAAAATAAAAGCCTCTAACAAACAAAATATACATAAATAAAAAGAATAAGAATAAGATCGTACCATGTTTGTACTTTAAGTTGATGGGAATAATATCTATATATTATTTTTCTCAGCAATCGGTGAGTAACTACCCTTTTTTGCTGAACTGTATGAATCAGATTTGTGATGTACAATTTTCAATTATTTGGAACTGTGTTGAACAATAGAGAACAACCACAGTTGAACAGGTTTTCTTACCACTTGTTGGCCAGACAATGATATAAATACTGATAACAGACAACTAATTAAACATGTTGTTATAAACATAGTACTGACATTCTTCTTAATATGAAGAATCTCTGTTCTTAAATCACTTGTGTGTTTGCATTCATATCACTAATCTTTTCTTTAATAAAACAATAGGAACTATCACATCTACTCTGCATTAATTCTCTTCAGTACGTCAAATACTTCTGCTATCAATCATTTGATGTGAGTTGTCGCATAATAAAAGATTGTTTCCTTTTCACCCAATTAAGACCATATCTTATATTCCAGAATACAACATTGTCCAAATTTATTTCTATTCTGGTGTATCACATCATTTTGTTAAATCCTATGGCTTCTTTTAAACATGAAATTCATATTCAGAGCTTGCTCTTTGGTGACATCAACCATAAGAAGAGAAATAATTGTGCAAAATTTCAGGAGATACATATATTACATACAGCTAGAGGTGAAAAGGATAAAGATCTCACAAATGATAACTAGGCCTCCCTAAGAATGAAAAGAAGAAGATCACTGTTTTTTGTTACTAAGTTAAACCATGACTAATTGCCGTTGAGCTTCAATTCTTAGATCTTCCTTCATCTTTCTAATGAAATCTTCAAACTTTTTATTCAACTCCTCTGTGCTCAGCATGCTGCTTTCTTCTTCTACATTTTCTTCTTCCTCTTCTACGCCCTCTTCAATCAGAATGTAATCAATTTCTGACCCTTTATCTTGCTCTCCTTCACCTACATCCAATTGTTCAGTTTCTTCATCTAGCTCATCCAATTGTATACTACTTCCTTTTTCTTGTCCTTCATCCACCACAATTATCTTCTCCATGTTTTCTAGTACTTCTTCTTCAGCAAAGTTTTCTCTTTCTTTTACTTTCTCTGCTGCAGTGTTCTCATGCTCATCAGGCTCATTAGTTTGCACCTCAGTTTCTGTTATCTCCAACATTAAATCACTGGCCTCAGCAACTGAGAACTGGGATTGTGAACCATCATCTTTAACAAACGAAGAAGGCTTATCATCAGAACTAGACCGGGAGAGAGACTTCGTGATACCAACAAAAACAAGGAGACCATTGCAGAGGAGAAACATGCTGTTCTTGTCTATGTTGTGGGTGAAGAGTTGGGAAGGGAATGTAGAGAAATAGAATTTGAAGTAATGGAGGAAAACAAGCAAGGAAGAAGGTGAGAAGAGGAAGGAAAACACAGATACCGAAACGAATAATTGAGTAATCATAAGTAGATAGTAATGAGCTTTTAGGCTCTGAGTGAAGGTTGCTATATTCTGGTTTTTAAGTTGATCCATAGTGTGCTAAAGAAAGGGTTGGTGACAGAGTTTTGTATGAGATGGTGTGGTTGGTGTATGGGAGTGACCTCTTTATATAGAGTGGTGTGATGATAATACTGTTTTTTTGTTTCCTGAAATGCCCTCGGAGGGCAAATAATTGTGAGGCATATGGCATATTAGGCTCAGCTGGTGTTTATGGACAGTGCCATAAATGAAGATAACTACATGCAGGGTGAGTAGCCAGTTGTCTAAGCACTATTTGTAAAAGATATTGGCAATGTTTTCTTCATGTTCACCAATTTGAAGTTTCCATGTCAAGTGGCACATTTCACAGTTGTGATAGAGCCACAATATGTTGCCCGGATAGGACACGGGTACGGATAAGGAGATACGACTAAATTGAAAAAAACATAGAATACAGGACACAGCGTGTGTATATATATATATATATATATATATATATGTTAAGTTTGAAATTGTCAATTAACACATTGTTAACTAACACAAAAATGAATCTAATCTATCTATCTAATATTCAATATGTGAAAAGTAGTGATAGAATAAAATTTGTTCCTTATTTTAATCATCAAAATTATGTTAAAGATAAAAAAATATCATTCAGATTGGATATAGTGTGTCCTACAAGTATCGTACGAATGTCGGTATCCGATAGGTGTCGAACACGCCATTTATAAGGCGTGTCGGAGAGTCACCTCCACTTTAGTCCCATGGTATAAGTTCAAAATTATGAGCTCAATGCTTATGTGTTGGTGGTGTTTGAATTTGAACATGGCACATAAGTGACAAAAAATGATCATGGAACCGCGTACCACCTAATAATACATCTGAACTTTCCTGTGTTATTCTGCTGGCTGTGCAAGTGAAAGCTCTGCTTTTGGATTATTCCCAGTAATTCTGCAATTCTACTGTGGTTCTCTTGTTTGAGTTTTCCAATGTAGGAAAAATGAAAAAGAAACAAAAGACAACCTGGGCTTAGAAAGAAGAGAAAGATAGACATGCATGGAAGCTCAAGTTGTAACTTGGACTCTAGTTTTTTATATTTTAGCATTTCTAGAAAGCTTTGACATGGATCTACATTTTCCCAAAGAGAATGTAATCAAGTTGAGCAAGCCCATGAATTAGATTTGTATTTGAAATAATAGTTAACATATATTCAATTATAAAGATTGAAATGACAAAAGATTAGTGCCAAAATTTTATGAACAAACATCTATACAGTTTGAACGAGATAAAACACATGGGTGAGAAATATGTTTATCAAAATTAAAAAAAAAAAAAAACAACAACAAGGAGATACTAATAGCAAACGGTGTGCGAATAGAAATGTCCTGGACCAAGCATGAAAAAAATAAACATTTTCTAAAGTATAATACTAACAACCACAAACACTCGAAAAAATTAGTCCAAAAACAACTTATAGTAATTAATCACTGATTCATTAGTTTAAGGACAAATTTCTCTCCATATAAAATTAAACAACATTCAGTCTTCAGCTTCGAAATATACATTAACTCCTGTATATTTTGAATATAAAAAATCATATATTTTAGTTTTCAAATAAATATTCATTTCTTTTATATTTTTAATAAACGGTTTTAATTAATTAAATCGTAAGTTAAATTTCGTTAAATAATGAAAGAGATAATCTGTATTTAATAACGTATTTATAATTAATTTTTTTTGTAAGGCGGTTTATATTGCCAATAAGCAGCAACTAATTAATATTTAATAGAAAGAAAAAGAATTGACCATTTGTTTGGTACATAAATATAAATAAAAAAAGCGCTTATACGAAGGAAAGGAATAGCACGTAGCCAAACAGGGTCTTGCAGAAGGTGATGGGTGATTCTTTCTCGAGAGCGCCAGAGCAAAACCCTACTTGAACCTCTTTCTCTTACACTCTGTCACTGCTCACAAGAATCCAACCATGTCGTTGGGGATCCTTCGATCTCGCGCGATTTCATTCGCATCGAAGCGATTCCTCTGCACCAATACAGCTTCCGCTCCTCTTCCTCCTCCTCCTCCTCCTTCTCCCAATGCAGCTTCCGCTCCTCTTCCTCCTCCTCCTTCTCCCAGGCGCTGGAATTTCCTCAAATACGCCATTGTCGGCGCGATTACCGGAGCCACCGGCTTAGCCGGTTACGCTTCTTACGGTTCGTTTTCTTTTTCTTTCCATTTCGTTGTAGTCATTTATGGTTGATCATTCGTAGAATCTAAGTATCTTTTACGTGTCTCTCTTTGTGTAAGCGTGTTACTTATTTCGGAATAGCCACTTTTATAGGTTAGGGTTGTTGTTCAATCATATTAATCTGGAATTGATTTTAATTGATTATTCTGTTTTTCTGTTGGATCGCGATTTGCAGCTTACAGCTTGGAGGAAATAGAACAGAAAACGAAGTCCTTCCGTGAGTCTGCCAAACACACTGCTGCTGATGGAGGCACTGCGCTCGATGTAAGTTCTGACTCCTTTCCTTTTCAAGCTGTCTTCATATTCAATCTTGTTTGCTGAGTCTATGTTTTGATTTTATTATCTGGATTTGTTAGAATCGTATTGCGGGTTTAATACCTAACCTGAATTTTGTTGATGAGACGGCCTTTTGGGTTGTTGTTTATTGCTATATTATACGTAGGGCTGCATATGTTACTAACTTCCACATTTGTGCGTAGAATTTACTTTGCCACCATTTAATTAATTTTTCTTTCTGTGGGTGACTGGTCCACCACTTTAACGTCTAGATAATAGTTTGATTGGGATTGTCAGTGACACACTCTATAACACAAATTATTATTGGTTAAAATTTATAGAAAATTACAAAATCAAGATGGACTCGTTATGGACTCATTAAGTAAGAAGTAAAACCCACAGAAAATTTTGATTTTCAATAAATTTCAGCTAAATATAGTGTATTCAAAAGAGTTTGTTGCCAACACTGCTCGTCATTTGATACAGTAGTTTTTCATTGTTTGTGTAAATCCTTTATTGATATTGGATTAATTCCTGTTATTCTCCATCTTTTAAATGCTCCACACTGGACCTCACTTTTACATATTTATGGATTCTGGCTGATTTTGATATAAAAGGTATCAGTTTCTTCAGTTTAGTATATCCTAAGGTGACATGTTCTAGTCCATGTTTTGTGCAGAAATTTCAAGGTTTGCTATATTCAACTGCAATGGCCGGTGCGTTCTCTGAGCTTTAGTCTGTACATCACTTATCCTGTATTAGGGTTGCTCTGTTCATTTAAGTAAATGACTTATGCTAACTTATCGGTCATATACATATACTGAAGATTTTTTTGTTTAAAAAGTGGATGAGAATGTGGTATGTTATCAAGTTGTGGTATTCAATTCCCAATTCGTTATAAATTTGTATGCCTTTGTTATTAGTGACATGGTAATTCTTTTTTATGTGATACTCCAGTGCCTACTAAAGCATTAGAGTTTTATTTGGATTCAAGAAGGCTAATTGAAGAACTAGTTCAGGTATGTGCTTGATTTTTAGTATGGTGATTTTGGTTGACAAATTGCCATTTTAAGATAATCTATTTCTTACCTTGTTTAATGTGGTACTGTTGCTTCTTTTTAGAGTTATACTGAACCATACACAGACAAGCTCCTTCCTGATTTGCTTCCTCAAGAGCAACATGTGTTTACTCTTGTTCTTGATCTCAATGAAACATTGATTCACTACATTTGGACGGTAAGATGTCTACTGTGCCCACTTTTTCTTTGCTGGTAAAAAATATAATTGCTAGGTAGTGTTATGCTTTTTTTAGGACAATTCCCTTTATGAGAAGTGCCATCAGGCAGCACCACAGCAGCATTCTCTTTTCAACTCTCTTTTGTATTGGTTGAAATTCATGTGAGATGCACTAAACTGTTGTCGGAGCCAATGAATTTGATACTCGTGAATTTCAACCAACAGTAAAGAGTGTGATGCTTTGCTTACATTCCTCAATTATTTATGTACTTTGTGTAAAAAAAAATGCATTGGATCTCTTATTGCATTTCTGCGGTCCTTACTATGACTATAATATTGAATTTTACTTTCATATGGTATGAAAAGCGAGATACAGGTTGGCAGACTTTCAAAAGACCTGGAGTTGATGCCTTCTTGGAACATTTAGCTCAGTTCTATGAAATAGTAGTGTACACAGACGAACAGAATATGGTAATCTGATTCTTCTCTATATTCTCTATACTTTCCCCTGCATAAGATTTCCTTACATTTGTTGATTTGTGCAGTTTGTTGACCCTGTTATAGAAAGGCTGGATACCAAGCATTGCATCAGATATAGGCTATCAAGGCCAGCTACTAAGTATCAGGATGGGAAACACTTCAGAGTATGTTTTTATGTTCTTATAGTATTGTCTCTCAAATTATACATATAAATTCCTGTGGAAGGAGTATAGCCAATCATGGAAAATAATAAGAACTAGTGTCTTGGCGATATTACCTGTTTGTATGTATAATATAATAATAGTAATAGGTAATTTTACTTACATCTGAAGAATGTAAACAGAAAACCTACAGTTTTATTATGATATATCACATGTGGTTTCATGGATATTCTTTTAATGAGATGTTTTTCCCTTTTTCCATCCTTTGCTTGGCAGGATCTTTCTAAACTAAACAGAAATCCAGCAAAAGTCCTTTATTTAAGCGGCCATGCTCTGGAAAGTTGCCTGCAGCCTGAGAACTGTGTCCCCATTAAGGCATGGCAGCAGCAAGATATAGATGACACGGCCCTTTTGGATTTTATACCATTTCTTGAGTGTAAGCTTTCCTTTAAGATATGTTGAAGAATGAGATCATCTTTGAATTATAATTTTTTATTTTATATCACTCCTTCAATGTAACTCTGTTCCCTGTTCCCTTGAGATGTAGTTATAAACAAATTCATGCTTGAAATTATTGTGGTTACATTTATACTTATAAAAGTTGCTTTACCTTCTCCTATATTTATTTGCAGTTGTTGCCCGTAGTAGTCCATCTGATATAAGGCCAGTGCTAGCCTCTTACGAAGGATGTGATATTCCCAGTGAATTTATCAGGCGTTCCAAAGAGCATCAGAGGTAACATTTAATCTTTTAGCAAACCTTGAATATTATACTCTTTTTAGCATTTTCTTAATTTTAAAATAAAAAACCAATGAAAGCAGTGTATATAATTTTTATAATTATAATGAACAAATAAAATTAATAACAAGAGACAAGTCAAACATGTTGATGGCATTTGGTTTGTGTTCAATTGCGTTTTTACCAATAGTTGTGAGTGTAGTGTTGTTTTCAAATTTTTTTAAGTAAATGACGAAACTAAGCTTTTTGTTGTTATTCCATTTTCCTTTGCATAACTTTGAAAGCAAGAAACAAAATGAAAACAAAGTGGCATTTACGTAATCGTCATTGAAAATATATACTCTAAATGAACAGGAATTAAACCTAATGCACCTTTACTTTTCTGGTCTAATTGCATTTCAAGTTCGCAGGATTTTTTTTCTGCATCAAGTTTGAGGATATTTCTATCTTTCCTATATGTTAGTGTGGCATAAGGGACGGTCTTGAGCATGGATGCTGAACTTATAGTGTTGTATTTTTCCTGTTTTCTGATCCATCTATGAGCGCGGGTTATATTCCACAATGGGATTTTGGGAGTGGGAAACAGATGGGGTGGCTTTCATAGATATTATAATTTATAATTGCTGTTCACCCCTCCACCCAGCCCAAGTTTCGACCATTTTATTTAAGGATTTGGGTGCATTGAGATTGTCTGTACTACATGTTACGAGCTTCAAAATATTTCCAAACTATATTGTTGGGTAGTTTATGTATATTCCCATAAGATTGTGATGAAATTGCTGTTCAATCATAGAGATTGAGTTCGTGTTGGTGGCTGAAGGTTCTTTTTGTGCTTTTAATTGATACATTAGTAATTTATCATGTTCTCTTTGGCTAACATTTTTACTCTGGGTGTTTCCAAATGATGCAGGAGAATGCAAGAACAGAAGCATCGTGGTCGTTTCTGGAAATAAGATTGCCAGTTTCATTGCAAGTCGATAACAATTTTCTTTGTTGAGGCTAGCAAATGAGATTGTCAATTTCATTCGATTGATTGAGGTCACTGCGAGTTGACAAGTTATTACGTACTATAGAGAAAATGTAGGTTTTGTTTTATGGGAGTCTTGCAACCCATGTCTTTGAACCATTATTTTTTTGCCTGTTGTAATTTTGTTGCTGGAAAGCACACATTAATTGAAGAGGATGGAGTTCCTTTTCACCTGATGAGTTTTTGATGCCGGAGTAGGTTATTATTCTTGATTATATTTGCTCAGAATTGGCCATGCAATTGCACAGTTTTTACAACTGACGTAATAGAAGATTTTACCCGATCGAGTTATAGTTCATTTAGTTGGAAATTTTTGTCACTTGTTCAGGGTATATCATATTTTTATTTGATTGAACATCTAATGTTAGTTGCTTGCATATCCGAGTATTAATTATTCCTTCAATTTCATATTGAATATCGATGTATATTACAAAAAAGGTTTTATGTTGTCTGAGTGTAAAGTGTCCAAGAAAATATTGGAAGTTTTTATTTTGATTTTGCATTTTAGAGGAAGAACGTATAGTGATTATTGAGATACGACTACTGGAGTTTTAAAAAAAAAAAGTCGGAGAATTACTTGTATTAATCTTTCAACTAATTTTTTAAATTTAGTTCTTTTATTTTTCTAAAATGTCTTTTTTTAATATCTGAAATTAAATGGTGCTATAATGATATTGATGATAGCAATCTATTTATTAAAAATTTAAGTATGCTTTTAGTCTTATTGGGATTACTGTTTTTTTATTAGCTAATTGAAGATTTTAATTTTTTAACTCTTCGGCTACGTGAAATATTAATTTTAATATTTAGAGATAAACGATGTTGATAATAATTCTTTTAAAATGATCATATTATTTGAAATTTGAGTAAATCTATACGTATACTTAAATTGAGTGGTATAAGTCTGACATTAATCAAAATCTTTTCACTAAAGATCAACGTCACTGCTTGACAGAGTTTCGGAGTGAAGTTCTTTCAATCTATTTCGAAATGAATTGTAACTTTTCAGTGAAAACCTAGATTAAAAAAAAAGATTAGATAAAAGTTTATACATTGCAGAGTCACTTTGTCTGTATAGATAGAGATATATGAAACAAAAATTATACCTTTAACACTCTTACAAAAGAACTACTTTTTTTCGAATAATTAAGGTAACATATATGTTTCCTAACTCAGTCTGATCTATTCCACTGTTCATTTCATTCCATTTCGCGTTCCAAGATAATAACAATGCTTATTTTATTTATTGAAGTAAATGGTCCACCGACCAATCATGTATACACCCTTTTTATTTTTCCTTCGTCACAAACCTTTTATTTTCATCTATTGTCCTTCTGTTTTTAGTGCATTCAATAGAAGAAGCATAGCACGGTAACCAAATAACATGCCAAAGATAGTGCTTTCATTTCATGGCAAGTGCTGCTTCAAGTATTAACAGGAGTAGGAGCACATCAATATTTTCTCTATTACTATGATACAGATTAAGCATATACTACGTACTCTAATCACATATCACACATACACATAAAAAGCATTCAATATGTGGGATATGTAAGATAATTAACAAGTACAAAACTTAATAATCAATTATATAATGCTATAGTCTGAGCCACTGGTCTCCATGTATGAAACTCTTCTGAAGGAAAGGCACTGCTTCATGATAGCTAAACGATTTTGACCAAGCTGCCCTTTTGCTTCTATCTGCTCCTTTTCCATCGCATACATACTCACCAAACACTGCAGTCCTGAAATTCCATACATATATTCTCTACATCAATTCTTCAATGCAAAAATACTCTCATATCTCAACAAACAACAAAGCTAGTAACTAAATCACATTTTCTATGTAATCATCTTCAATCATAGTAATATCTTACTTCTTTCTATCTGAGTGATTCCAATCTGACCACCCTTCAGGAACAATAATGTCATCCATATTACATTTGGAGTATATAATTCTAGAGTAGTTCCCCCATGCTCTGCCAAGGTACACTCTGCCACTTCCTCTGATACTGCACCCCACAAAAGAAAAACCTGTGTCTTCAGTTGGTGAATTCCTATGATGTGCTGCTATTGCTCCAAAGTTTTCTGCTATTGACTGAAGAAGGCAATTCTGCACCATAAAGAAACTTGGTCACTAGTTTTTATTCTAGTAACATAGAAAAGAAAAAAAGGTTCATCTTATATTATTACCTCATACAGTGATTTTGCACTGCCAAAGATAAAATCAACTTTTCCTAGAATGTGACAGTTTAAGAAGTAATGATTTCCTGTGTTGTCCAAGAGACTGTCCTGTGCTCCCTTAATCCTCACTTGATAGAACATGGCTCTTGCACTGTTCACCCTCAGTGCCACTCCTTGCATTCCTTTCACACCAGCCGTTGCAATCACTGAGTTCTGCACACAAACATTGCCATTTGACATGATCCAGTGCAGTAACAAAATTTATACAAAAATTGTGTTGTTACCTCAAAAGTGACCCCAGTTGCACAGAAATAATCTGAGTCCACTCCAACTGTTGCTGTATCAAAGGTGCCTAATGTTTGGCCATTTGTGCCTTTATCAGATGATTTGCTGTTCCAAGTAATAACAGGAGTTGCTGTTTGGTTTCTTTTCCCTATGAATGACACATAAGGCTTGTTCCCAGGCACACGCACTTTCTCTCTGCAAATGTTGCATGAAAACACCAACCAAATCCCAGCTTCATTACCCAAAAACAAAAGATTGTGCTTTCAAGAATCGAGGCATTGAATAGAAACAAACAAGGCTTTTGATTATAACTGAATGATAATGATACATTGGTGATGAAATCTAACTTTGAATATGACAAAACTGCAATACCTGTAAATTCCTGGATAAATGTAAATTTTCACCCTATGTTTGTTATTAACAGGAACCATATCCACGGCACCTTGAACAGTTTCGGAGTGTCCCCAACCATATTTGTTAACAATAATAACTCGAACATCGTCATGGCGCTTCAAGGTTAACCTTTGCTCATCCACCTCCAAATCTTCCCAACTAATGTAGTTCCTGATACCACCATGGCCATTTTCACCTTCTGATAAACCCACATGAACCCACATCAAGAAAACCGACACAAACAAGAACACAACTCCGGAAGACACCAACTCCATCATTATCATTATTGTGTAGAATAAGAAACTAAGCACACGAAGGGAGATAGAGGATTTGCGTGTGTCAAAAACGTTGAGGTGTTATTATAAGACGAAAGTGAGAAAACGAAACTCCAGATGAGAACAAAAAGCTTGTGTTACAGATGAATAAGTGGAGTAACGGTTTTTTTTAGAGTTGAGGCATGGAGTAGCTGATAACAATAAATGTGCGAGCGTTATGATGATATATGCATTCGTCTGTTCCAATCCTAGTGAGCCATGCACGTCGTTTTTATGAAACATAAAGAGAGACTAAGAAAAGAAACATAGGTTCCTTTTTGAGTTTAATATAAGGAATTTAGACAACCTTGTCTATGTGACTGAGACACTTGTTTTCTTGTTTTTTTTTTTTATTCTCAGCATAAACGTTGAACAGATGAGACTTTCCCTAACGCAGAAGAAAGAGTGTTGGGTAACTGAAAGTGTACTTATTTTTAAAGTTTATCCTTTTTTTAAAGTTTATCATATAAAAGAGCAGAACGTGATATATGGTGTGAAATGATGAACAAAGCAACCATAAGAACTGTTGAAGATTCATGGGGTGCGAATTTCGAGTGTAACTTCCACACCATACCACCTTCTGTCGTGATCTTTCTTTCTTTTTGCTTGATTCAAGACTTTCAAATCTTCTTTTTCCCTCCTTTATATATATATATATATATATATATAGTAACTGTCACCATTTGTTACAAAAAAAAAAAAATATTTCCTTAGACATGTTTGAAATGCTCTGCATGTTGCTTTTCTTTTTTGTTCTGTAACAATGTTTAACGTTTGATCTTCATCTGGTTTGAGCTGGGTTTTTTAAGTTATGGTTCAGATAGCAGTGTGAATGTTCAAGTGTTCTGTGAATGCAATTGTTTTGCATAATATATATATGAGGTGAGATGGTATGAAATTAATGAGTAAAATAGCAGTGAAATTATTGTATGTAACTTCTGAGATTCATGAAGGTGCTTGGCTTAATATAGTATTTAATTAACATACTGAGTTCATTATGTTAGATTAATTCTGAATTAACATTTGATCAATTATTAAGTTGGAATATTGCACATTGAACTGAGGAAGAAAAGAAGAGTTAAAGATGAGAATAAGGATAATAAATGATGAGAGAGTATTATAAAAACTGGAAATGATTTAAAGTTGTAGGTTCATCACAGTTTCTGGGATTTAAAGTGAAAAACAATTAATAAGGTGCGTGATGAGTCACGATGATGGAGTTAACGGTGCCATGAGTTCCATGATTCTTTAAACTCTCAATAAAAACTATTAATATCTCTCTTTCTCTCCCATGCTTGCATCATTGGCAGTTACAGAAAAGAATTAGAGTGATGAACGTTGTATAAATTATTTTGTAACTGTTCCTGCAACTATGCATGAAAATATATTCAATGTCTTTTTTTAATTTCCAGGAAGATGAGAATAAACATACATGTGGATATTATACTAAAATTAAGATAAGAAAATAAAAAACAAATAAATAATTTTGTAAGGAGAATACTTGAAGAATTGTGTTCTTAATTATTCTTTACTCAAAGAATTATGAAATTTTATTTTTAGATATAAATTGGACGGTTATATGTATTTTTATAAATAATATTTTTTTAATTTAATAAAGATTATTCAATTAGGAAATGACACAAAAATAATTTGAAAAAATGTCTATATATATTGTGGTACAGAAAAATGACAAGTGATATTTTAATGGAAAAAAAATTATTGTTTGTAGTAAATACTTATTTCTACTGCATTCTTATCAATGTATTTTGTTTATTTTCAATATTGAATAAATTAATTTTAAGTTTTCTAAATTATTTGACATCCATGAACGTATTTACAGCAATATCAATATAATATATATTTCAAAAGATAATTATTCCTAAAGTTACAAAATGATGTCGTGAAACAAATGGATTTTCAAAATTACATTTGTATGAATTTTGCTGAATATTGTATGACTGAATACCTTTCAAATACTTTTTTTTTTCATGAAACTCACAGTTGAATTAAACTTCCCTTTTGTAATTATAAATACAGAGCTTTATCTATACCTATTATGCCTATATATAAAAGAAAGATATCATTTTAGTATTCACATTTTTATTTTTATTTTTTCCTTTAATAAAGCTACTTTTTTTTAAAGTATTTTATTTTTTTACTAAAGTATTGTATTTTTTTTCAATTTATAAAATAGATAATTTTAAAAAAATAGAGAATACGGATATTTGACTGAAAAATCACGTTAAGATAACACAATTTTAATTTAAAATATTTTTAAAGCTGAAATAAAGTTAAGATAACACAACTTTAATTCATAATATTTTAATTTTTTGTGACATAAATTCTACTAAAACTAAACTGAAGTTATTTAAAAATGATGTGTACTAAAATTGTGTGATTCTAAAACATTTTTTGCAACGAAGTTACCTAAAGAACTCACGACTCGTCCATATCCGTAATCTTTTAAAAAATGACCTATTTTTGCAAATTTAAAAAAAAAAAAAAAAAAAAAAAAAAAAAAAAAAAAAAAAAAAACCGAAGAAGCTTCTATAGTCTAAGCCATTCATCTCCATATATGTAGTCTCTGCTCAGAAAAGGCACAGCTTCTTCTCTGCTTAGAGCTTTTGACCATTCCACCCTCTCACTTCTGTTTGATCCTTTTCCTGAACATTCATACTCCGCAAACATTGCAGTTCTGTCAAAACCACAAAAAACAAAACAATTTCAAACATTGATTTTCAAATGTTATTTTTCTTTTTCATATCATCATCTGTTTTGAGCATTTCTATGTTTCAAAAAACAGTATCAGTGGAACCAAGTTTTGAAGTGTCTGCAATTTGTCTGTAATTTTTCACAGTATGAAATTGGGAGTGATCTCTAAACTCTTGAAGATTTCTAACAGCTTTCTCTTGTATAATCTAAATGAGTTGGAATCATACCCTTGTCTTGATGGATCATCCCAATCGCTCCACCCCAAGGGATTAATAACATCATCCATGTCACAGTTTGAATACACTGTTCTTGCATAGTTCCCCCATGCTCTCCCAAGAAAAACACTACCAGTTCCTTTGATTGTGCAATTAACAAATGAAAAGCCTGTGTCTTCATCTTCTGAGTTTCTGTGATGAGCTGCAATTGCCCCCCAAAACTCAGCTACAGAGTATACAACACACTCCTGCTTCCACCCACCAACAACACCAAAGTGTCAGAAAAAAATTATTCTGCATAAACTGTTTGTGGAGAACAAAGTAAACATTTGAAGCTATCAAAATGAAGAGTTACTTACATGAAACAACGATTTAGCGTTGCCAAATATAAAATCAACGGATCCTTGAATATAACTTCGATAGAAATAATGAATCCCTGTGTTATCAAGGAGGGTGTCTTGTTCCCCCACAAGCCTAACTCCATAGAATACAGCTTTATCACCATCTACACGCAATGCTACTGCTTGACGTTTATCTGCATCTTTATCTACCAAATTCTGCAAAAACAGATACAACAAAAGCAATAAATAGCTCATCAAACTTAAATCAGACATTGTTTAGAAACCTTCTTCTGAAAATAGCTAATTACAAATGAATAATTGTGTTTAGATCTTAATTAATTACCTGAATTGTGAGAGCTGTGGCGCAGAAAAAATCAGATTGTATCCATACAGTTGCTGTACTAATTGTGCCCATTTCTTGGCCGTTGGAGTCTTTGTCTGATGCCTTTGTACTGTTTGTGATAATAACTATGCCAATGCCATTACCTATAGCCGCTATTTTTGCATTCATAGTTATGTTAGGTTTACCTATTAATGAAATGAACGGCTTGCTTTTCGGCACATGCACTCTTTCTCTGCATAAGTTAATTGCGTGCCACCAAAACATTCATTACTGCACATTTCATTACCATAACAATGACTAAATGAAGATCTTGGGTAACTCCATTAACTCTTTTTAGCAACAAAGACACGAGCTTTGTTTTACATTTAAAAGAAAAAATATGCAAATGATCCATCTAATCTAACACAACTATCTACAAGTGATTGAAGAAAGCAAACAAAAAAGTCAACAAAGCCATGAAAACAAGTGTTTGATAAAAAGTGTTCATCAAGGTGAACTAGCAGAGAAAACTTTGGATGAGGAGGCTTAAGAGGCATGAGAAAATTTATGGAAAATCTTAACTGTTTGATGAAATGAGTACAAAAGGTTTAACTGTTATGTTATTACAAACCTATAAACTCCAGGATAAATGTATATCTTGACCCTTTGTGTGTTGTTTTGTGGAACCATATCTACTGCTGCTTGAACCGTTGTTGAATCTCCGTTACCACTTTGATCGACCACGATAACTCGACCACCAACGTTGGATGTTGTACCCTCTTCATCCACCATGAAATCATCCCACGTAATCACTTTTCCAGCATGATCACTATCAGTATCACCATCACACTTCAACAACAACACCAAGAAAAACATTAACCTTATCTTACTCATTCCTCCTCCAACTACTTATAAACAACACACTTTAACTTAGTAATGTGATGAAGGAAATGAAACGAAGAATGAGAATGAAGAAATTGATGAAGAGAATCATGCATGAACTGAAAAACTGAAAGGAGTGATTTTGTTGGTCTGGTTTAAGTTTATAAACAACTCATGAGCAACTTGTACGAACAGTGATGGAATATTTTTATTGAAATAATTTCTTTGTGTTAATTTGTATGAAGTTGATTTGGTCAACATGCATGCATACATATAAATGGTTACGGTGGACACTGTTAGGTTATGGGGACCAACCACCAAATTAACCTGTTTGTTCCTCATTACGCAATTTGGTTTCATACTTCAATTTATTGTATATAGAATTGGATTGCATTACAGTGCACGCAATGTTCAATGTGTCTGTGGCTACAGTGAAAGTTAGAGAAAAACCAACCCTCAGAAAATATCAAAAGTTACTTTATGCTTAACTCAGATCAAATAATGGCTCATGGTTAGGGTGAAAACCATAAATGTGCCTTCAGAAAAAAAAATGAAAGTGAGTTACTTGCTGTTACTCATTTCAATTCCTCTTTTTGTGTGTAGATGTATTAACACTCATCCCACTATAATTCAGTATAAGAAATCAATTAAAAAAAACTTTACTTTCATTCATGATACCACCTTATGGTGTGATACAATCGTGAAGGATATTTAAATATTGGGTTAAATATGATTTGGTCCCTCAATTTTCACTGAAATTTGAAATTAGTTTCTCTTTAAAATTTTTGACCAATTTAATCATTTATCTTTAAAAAAATGCGTGAATTTAGTCATTTTAACCAAATTTTGTTAAGTTATTTAACGTTTCAAACGCATCTCATAATATTATTTGAGTTGTTTACATCATTTGGCACATTTTCGCTTCAATGTTAACTCAAGTATTATCATCAAATGCATTTAAAATGTCAAATAAAAATAACAAAATTTGATAAAAATGACTAAATTCACGCATTTCTAAAAATGAATGACTAAATTGGTATAAAATTTTGAAGAGAGACTAATTCAAAATTCACTGAAATTTGAGGAACAAAAACATATTTAACCCTTAAATATTTTCCAATAGGATGCAGGAAGAAATTTTATGGGGGTGCAGAAAGTAGTTATCTTATTTATTTTGTAGAGTATCCGTTGGGCCATATTTATTTGGACATGGATCGGTCATATCGGACATTGTAAGTTTGGCCCATAAAGTGAAAATAGAAAATAATGGATAAAACAAAATTATGCAAATTACTAACAACTTGGGAAGTATTTACACAAATAAAAATAATATTTAAAAAACAACAAAATGACCAATACATTTTTAATCAAGATATATTAACTATTTTTTTCTTTATCCATGTCATATTTATGCTATATATTCAGTAATGAATTATAATATAGTTTGAAGAACTTAATTTTAAAAACTAATAGTAAACCAAATACAAAACTAGACACTGGAGTTAGAATCTTTGAATAAACTAAAGTACGAGAAATAAAAGTACAATCAAACTTTTATATGTGTAAACCAGCCGCCAAGGAACAAGACAATTATGTCTTCTCTTCCATGTTTGGTTCGAAAGAAATTTCAATTTTATAATCCATTCACTATACAATGCCCATAATGCAGAATAGCTTTAAAATATGCAACTTTTTAAAAATATTTTTCAAGACCTTAGATATCCACCATACGCGAAAGATTCTCCTTTTTTTCACAAACAGTTTAGTTGTGGCATGTGATTCAGAAACAACTTAAAAAAAAGGATAAAGACTCATATATGATATAAAATGGATATTGCCTCACACAATTAAGAGTTAAATATTTTCCTATATTTAATATTAAACCAAATTACACTCACATGTAGCTAGTTTTATTTTTTGAGTTTATAGCACTTTTACTATAAGTTTCTATGCGAAATAATGTGTGGAGTTTCAAGGAGTCATAAGAGAAGTGCAAATGACTTTTCACATTGTATTTTTTTAGATAGGGTCGATAAATGAATCATTTAATTGATTGGTTGATTATTATAACATTTCTAAATTCAATTTACTAAGAAAGGAATTTATTGATATTTTTTGCCCAAATTTTATAAGGTATAAAAAAGTATGCGGATATGCTTGCAATTTCCTGATTTATATATTAAAAGGTTTATTAAATTTAAAAATGTAAACTTTTTTTGAATGTGTGATGCATCTTTGTAGGGAAAAGGGTTTTCACACTCAAGAACACCAAAAAAATCTATCTTTGACCAATCCACCAATGATTCAAGTACTTCTTGTTTTGTTATATTATATATAATATATAATATATATTATGAATGAAGTGATGTATGAATGTGTCTCTGTCTTCAAAGTTTTTCATTCAGTGAAATTGGGAAGTGGAATCTGCTCTTCTGAGCCTTAAACCTTGTGATTTTCTTCAATTCAGAGATCACAGTCACATAACAGTTTCCTTCAAACTCTTCAATTTTGCCTCAAAATCATGTTGAGAAAGCACTCCCTTTTGCGTTCAACACCAAAACAAGTTTCCCTCTTTTTCGTTAGCCACTTCCACTCCACCCTTTTCACTCCATCACCAAAACAAGTCTTCCAAACCCATTGGTGGGGTTACCCCAAAAGCTTCAAACCCAGTTTCACTTTCACACCCTTTTGCAGACACAGTGTCAGCACCCTGCACAGTGGTTCCTCTGTAGAACAAATCGAAGATGATGAAGTTATTGAGCGAGATGTTTGGATGAAGATGAAAGACGAAGCAAGATTCGATGTCACTGTGGAACCCATCTTGTCAAGTTACTACAACACTTCCATTCTCTCTCACAAATCATTGGAAACCGCGTTGGCGAATCACCTTGCCGTGAAACTCAGCAGTGCATCGCTTCCTAGCAGCACCCTTTCTGATCTTTTCGTGACGGTTTTGGAGACTGATGAAGCCATGATGGGTGCTGTGAAGAGTGATCTGGTTGCAGTTAAGGAGAGAGACCCGGCATGCCTGAGCCACGTGCACTGCTTCTTGAATTTCAAAGGCTTTCTGGCATGTCAAGCTCACAGGGTGGCTCACAAACTGTGGCTTCAGAGAAGGAAGGTTCTCGCTGTCATGATTCAGAACCGGGTTTCTGAGGTTTTTGCGGTGGATATTCATCCGGGGGCGAAGATTGGAAGTGGGATTTTGCTGGATCATGCAACTGGGATTGTGGTGGGAGAAACGGCTGTGATAGGGAACAATGTGTCAATTCTGCATAGTGTGACATTGGGAGGGACTGGTAAGGTTTCTGGAGACAGACACCCAAAAATTGGTGATGGGGTGCTGATAGGTGCTGGAACATGTATTTTGGGGAATATTAGGGTTGGTGAAGGAGCAAAAATTGGTGCTGGTTCAGTTGTCATCAAGGATGTGCCTCCAAGGACTACTGTTGTTGGTAACCCTGCTAAGCTTGTAGGAGGAAAGAACAACCCTGTTAAGTTGGATAAGATTCCTAGCTTAACCATGGACCATACTTCACATATTTCTGATTTCTATGATTATTGTGTTTAGACCTTGAAGTGTAATGCAGTGTGTTTCTCAAGCATGCTTTGGAATTTTGAGTTTAGGACTTTAGGTGAAGTGATTATGATTGATTGGTGTGGCTCTTGTTTGGTAAGAGAGAATTCATGTTCTCCTACTAACAATAATAGGAAGGAAAATAACAATGAGAGTTTCCTTGATTTAAGGATGTTATGTATGCTCAGCAGTTATGCTTATGTATGTATGCTTGTTTTATCAGTATATGTGAATTTCACTGCTGTTGTTTTCATTGTCCTTTTTTCTTGTTGCTTAGCCTTGAGGAGATTAATGTGTATAAGTGGTAATCTTTATTTCTATGGTCTGAAAGGAATTACTCTTTCAAAAACTTACATGTGTAGGTTTCTGAATGGTTTTTATATCTAACATGTTCTCCTAAGCAAGAACAGAAGTTCTTAAATCAAAAAGCACAGACAATCACAAGCTTATAATTTTGAGGTAAAGTTCATTGATAACTCGTGTTTCAGGCCATAACAGGCTAAACAATTGTTATCCAATGTTATAAGATCCTTTATGTTTCCAGAAAAAAATTATCATTCACAAATCAAAACTACTGTTGTTTCTGCTGATGTAATGTATTCTTTCACTTTGTTATGTAAGATAGAAGATGAAGAACTTTGTTAACATCGTCAAATTTTACCTCTCTGCATAGAAATATGGTTTCGAAGGAATCAATGTATGGAAATTTCTGAAAACATACCACATTGAAGGAGCTCAGAAGATTAAAAGTTTTGGAGAGTGGTGATCCATTAATGGTCAACAAAATGCTTCCAAAGTCTAAACATAAGTAGTTCTTTTGTTGGGATTAGTAAATGGAAAACCTATAAAAAGTAAAGGCTTTACAAAATTATAATTTTATACAATAGTGACATTAGTTATTTGAAAGAGTTATATTTGATTGATTGAAAATAATCATTATTTATTAATGAGTTTAGATTATTTGTTTATTTTGATTGTGATTAATATTATTTTAAAAAAAATGTATTATTGAAGCGAAATTAAATTAGATTAAAAATGGATAAATCCTAGTTTCAATTTTGGATGATTTAAATTTATTTAAGCTTTATAATTCAACTGTGACATTTTGGGCGTGAATCATCGTGATTAGAATTTTAGTTTAGTAATTTATTTGTGATATTAAATATAATACGCTTGGTTGAGAATTGGTTCTAGATGTAAAAGTTAAATAATGTGTTTTAGTATGATCTTTAAAATTGTTTTTTTTTGCGCCTTTTATTTGATATTATAGTTTTTATATAAAGGGAAAAAATAAACCATAATCTTTTCAAATATTATTTATTGGTTGAAAAGCAATAAAAAGTATATTCCCACCTTAAAAGAAAAGAAAAAACAAATGAAAAATGATAAAAGATACAATGTTTGAGGAAAAAAAACTTCCACTGAACAAAAATAAAATATACAATAAAATTACTTTAATAATATAGTAAAATCTTTCCGTATTTATTTTTCAGAAAAACGCTTCATTTAGGTATTTCTGCGTTATTTTAATAGTTGAAAACAAAGAATGTGTAAAATATGGTTAAATCGTAAATAATAATTCATTTAAACACTAATCTTATCAAACTAAACATTTAAATAAATTGTATATATTAAACATTTAAATTGTATATATAGGCTCTTACACTATTTTTTTTCCTTTACTTATATTCTTAAATTAATTAGAGAATGTGTACGTTTTATATTTTTCTTACAATATATATATATATATATATATATATATATATATATATATATATATATATATATATATATATATTAGTAATCTATGCAGAAAAATAATATAAGGGAGTAAGAGTAGAATTAACCATAACAAAAAAATCAAGATCGAGTAACCTATTGTACAAGATATTTAGATTCATCTGAGCCATTGATCATTTCAGATTAAATCAGACGGTGCAGGTGAAAAGGGAGCATGATGGACCCAAACTAAGAACTGCCTTGGTAGACACTGCACTTTGCATAAATTTCCATACGGCGGAAGAAGAGGTTCTTCTGATAATCCCCGTTCGTCTGAAAAACCTGCGCAGTTCCTTACTGTGAGTATTGTTTCATCTTAATTTTTTTTTTTTTTTTTTTTCTCTTTTCTCTTTCTCTCTTCTTAGTTTTCAAAGCCCTAGGTTTTCAGAACATCGCGTTTTTATCTTCTTTTTTGTTGATTTGGGAACAGTTACTTCATGTTCTAGTGAATTGGTTTTGCAGGGTCGATTCGAATTTCGAACATGTCTCCGTCGTTGGATCTTCCTCCCAAGGGTGGTTTCAGTTTTGATCTATGCCGAAGAAATGCAATGCTTGAAAGCAAGGGTCTCAAGGCCCCAACCTTCTTGAAAACTGGGACCACTATTGTCGGTTTAGTTTTTCAGGTTTGGAATCCGCCACTCTTCTATCTGGTGTCTTACTACTGTTATGACGTATTTCTTCGTCGCGGTGGTTTATATTTTTGTTGAGGTTTACTTGTTCTCTACAAGGGTTTGTGTTCACTCTTTGTTTGCTTCTTTATTTATCGTGAGTTTGTAACTGAGATTGCGAGTGGTTTCCCATAGAATCATGGATCCAAGATGTGAAATCATTGTTCGGCTTGGGAATGTTGTATGAATTAAATAATTTGTTCTGGTTGTCTTTCCTTCTGCAGCTGAAGAAGTTTATCTTAAGTAAATGTTAAGAGTTTAGTTGAATTGAGTGTTGATGGTTGGGTAGATTTGCTTAGGTTGTGAGGTATTGAATGCTTAATTGTTATTTTTTTTGTTATGGCAATAGTTGGTTCTGAAATTGTGCATTGTTTTATAGGGAGAGAATATGGTAAGCCTAGACTGGCTCTGGATATCTTATTTTTATGTTTCGGAAATGTTGTATTAAGTAGGAATGTTATTCCTTTCCCTCTTGTATTTTAATGTTTAATTTGTATATTATATCCAAAGTTGAATTTTCTCATGTAATAAATTTGCCTCAGGATGGAGTCATTCTTGGAGCTGATACTAGAGCAACTGAGGGACCTATAGTTGCTGATAAAAACTGTGAGAAAATTCATTATATGGCACCCAACATATATTGCTGTGGAGCAGGCACAGCTGCTGATACAGAGGCCGTAACAGGTATTTGTGTTAAATGCATCTTTCTTACGCATTTTTGCGTTATGCCTTATGGGTAGTTGCATATGGATCATCTTTAGTTTTTGCTTGATGTTATTAGTATAGTAGAACAGTTGAAAATGTGAAGTTTGTTATTTACTGTAGACATGGTTAGCTCACAGCTGCAACTACATCGTTATCACACTGGTCGAGAATCACGAGTTGTTACAGCTCTGACTCTTCTTAAAAAACACCTATTCAAGTTGAGTTTCAGAACTTGCTCATGAGGTAAATTTTCTCTCTATCAGCGACTGGATCTGACTCTTTTAAACCATTGTGCAGTTATCAAGGTCATGTCTCCGCTGCTCTAGTGCTTGGTGGGGTTGATATCACTGGACCTCATTTGCATACAGTTAGTTCATTGCTTAAAACTTTTCTGTTATACTCAAGTTTCCTTGTTTTGAATGCCTATAGTTCAATTTCTCATTATCTTTGATGACTTGTTTTACAGATTTATCCTCATGGGTCTACTGACACCCTTCCATTTGCAACAATGGGATCAGGTTCACTTGCTGCAATGTCTGTATTTGAATCCAAGTACAAGGAGAATTTGAGTGTAAGTAAGCATATTAAGGAACAGAATTTACTATAGTAGTTTTTAGGAAAGACACCTTTTGTTAGAGGAGTTCATTTGGTAGATTTTCGTTAAGTGGTGGTGCCATGGTGGAATGGTGTGATGGATTTTTTTTTCCAGCTGCCATATGCAATTTGCAAAGCGAGGTCTGCTATAACAGTTCCGTAGACCACAATAAAATGTTTGTATGTGGGAGTTTTGGCCTTCTGCCATTGATAACACTGGTTTGATTGCGTTCTGTCAAGAAGTTGTTCAATTTATAATCATTTCAATGGAGTGGTATGAAGCAAATATGTCAATTTCAATTCTAAATGTGAAACTGCTCATTGTATTTGTTACAATTGATAATTGATACTGGTGACGTTTTTAACTTATAATGTCAAAATGCTGAAATTTAGTAGAAATTTTAATTTGATATGAACATTTTGATGTGGTGTAGAGGGATGAAGGCATACAGATAGTTGTTGAGGCAATATGTGCTGGTATTTTTAATGACTTGGGAAGTGGAAGTAACGTTGATGTTTGTGTGATAACTAAGGTCAGTGCCTTCATGCTCAATTCTGCAGTTTGTTCTTTGAGGAGAGCCATCTAACTTAAATTTCTATGCAATTTCTTCACTAATGCTTCACAGGGAAACAAGGACTATCTCAGGAACCACCTTCTACCAAATCCACGCACCTATGTCAATCCAAAAGGCTTTGAGTTCCCCAAAAAGACAGGTTTGTTGCAAACTCTGTCAATTTATTGTACTTGAACTGCAACAACTCTTATGGTTTTGCATAGCATTGTGTAAACTGTCAACTGTTTGTAGTCTAGTATGACATTGTGTGTCACCATGTGAACATTATATTTTGGGAATTTTGTGTTGTGAAGTATTCGAAGTTAGATAATAGTTGAAGTTTTACAATTTCCTTTCAAATTCTAGTAATTTGCATTTTGCCGCCTTGTAAGTCCTATTTGAACTATCTTCTTGAACTGATGAGTTAACATTGTGTGAATAGCCTCTTTTGTTGCTATTTCTTTAAATAATTGGGTACTTGACGGAGTTTCGAATTTGATGTACATGTTTTTCGAATTAAAGAATCTAAGGTACCTAATAGCTGGACATATGTTAGGATGAAATGGTAACACATATGTCAGGCCATATATGGAGGGCAGGGGAAAAATGCGATGGTTAAGGATTTTATGAGCATTTACAGTGTGACAACCAGTACGTGTATATGTGTTAGGAAAGTAGCTGAGAATGGAATCAGTTAGGATTCCTTCTGATGGTTTGAGAAGATAGTAAAACACTGAATTACCTGGCTTTTTCTGTGTGTTTGCACATCCTTATTCTGCTTCCTTTTTTCTTTCTTCAATCAGATTAGAAAATGTTCCTGGTTTTGTACTAAATATAAATATAAATTCTTCATTGCAGAGGTCCTCTTAACAAAAATTACCCCGTTGAAGGAGAAGGTTGAAGTGATTGAAGGGGATGCTATGGAAGAGTAACGATCTTCCCAAAAAAATAGTTGGTGTTTGAGTATGAAAACTTAGTCAATGGCTGTGATATTTAATTGTTGTACTGTCAGAACTTTGGCTTTTATTACCAATTTTTTTTTGAATTTAATTAGATTGTTGCAAGTTATTTGGTCAAATCTCAAGTTAGTTGGATTGTCGCGAGAAAATGCTCATTAACAAAACTCCAAATAGAAGCAAATAAGCACCGAATAGCTCTATACAATTTGAATGATGAAAAATGTTTTTTTTTTAATTATTTTTTTATTTATCAAGTTTATATATATATATATATATATATATATATATATATATATATATATATATATATATATATATATATATGCAGAAACGGTGTCTAACGATATTAACTTTGTTGGTAAACTTATACAATAAGGAATCAATATTTTGTAAACAACTCTCTAAGGAGCAAATTGTATATCTATCACTATAGGTGACAAAAGATATGCTTGATCTTTGCCATCAAAATAAATTCCATTCAATGTATACCAATGTAGTTATTTAATTAATTTCCATTGTTGTCATCGTAGTTAAATTCTTTGAAGATAATTGTGTTATTTTGGGGAAAGAGTGAGTGTTTACTATTTTTTGGGAACAGTGTAGTGTGAATAACACAGTGGCATGGACATAACAGGTCTTATCTTTCAGTTCCACATGGCTTGGGTTTGAATTATGGGATTTTTTCTGTTAATAAGCACTTGATATGGTATACATTTCTAAGGTTGTTGGCTTTCGTCTAAACTTTGGATTGTGAAAAACATGAGAATAAGTAATATTATATTTATTTACCTATTATTATATGTATTAATTTCAACCTGTTATTATCATATTCTGAATCCCTGTACTAATTAGTATATTGAATTAAGTTCAATAGCCCAGTTTGCTTATGAATATACAAATTTTTGGTCTTAAAGAGTTAAACTATTTATGACTTTTTTTATCTATATATTTGTCGGTTTCCTACATGTAAACAAAACCAATACAAATCTTTTTTTATACTAATTCAAATGTTAAAATATTTTCTAATATTGACATACACATCGGAAAACATTAAGATAATTTGAATGATACAAGTGATAATACTGGTGACATTATAACTCAATTTAATATTATTTTTTAAAATATATTTAAAAAACATTCAATTTTTCAAACAATATTAGTACTCAAATAATAGTATTAATTGAAAATAAATTATATGTAATAGTTTTGTTATACTAATAAATACGTAGATGGTGTAAATGGTGTAAATGTTGTATTTGTCTACACTTATCTTTGTAACATGAGAAATAACATTTGTTTGAGTATACAAAAGGTTCGATACTTGGGAAATATGAAGAGTAAATCACAACTTTAAATAATAGAAAGACTAAAATTTAGTAAATAAAAATGATAACTCACTTTAGTGCATCGACACGTAGTGACTGCTGACATCAATGTTTTTGTTAAGATTAATAAATATTTTCGAACCTCATTATTATATAATTTAAGGGTTAATTAAGAAACCAATATATTTCAGTTGAATATTTAATTAAACAAAATTAATATTAATTTAAACTATAATTTACTGATATTATCATTTGTGTTATGAACACAAATCATGCAGTGTAAATATAAAATAATTTTATACCATCAATTAACTAAGATTACTATGAGCAGACAGTTAAAATATTTATTGTAAAATTAATTAATAAGTTTATGATATAATAATTTAGGTTGAAATCGGTATAAATTTGATGTGCAGCCTATGCATAAGCGTGTTTCTAAGTCCAAGTTTTACTATAACTCAGAATCAGTTAATTGTAGCAGGAGAGAAAAGAAAAGAATAAGCACGTTACAAACGAGAACAAGGTTCGTACAATTCGTATGTTTGTTCACTCACAACTCTACAACTAAAATACAGGTCTAGTTCATGGTCTACCCTGTTTCTCTCCAATTACTTTGTTCGTATCTATCATTTCAGATTTGAAGTGTGTGAGCACATGAAGATTCTCTCAAGGGCCCAAGGTCGTCTTTTTTGTTTCTTCCTCTTAGATAATTGCATTCCTATTATCATATGTATACCCGTTTCACTCACGGTTGCCTTTTGTAATCTGATTTTTATTTTTTGGTTGCAGTTCTAAAGTTTCGGTTTGCTCTTAAATGTGGGAAAATAGACCCTTTGTCTTGCAAGTTTTCATCCTCCTTTTCAAATGGGTCTTCGTCTGAATCGTATGGGAAAGCTAAAGTTGATTCCTTTATGGATGATACCTCCCATTCCCAAGACGATGCTTTGAAATCGGAGGCCATGAGGAAGACAGTGCATGATGTATGCCGGGTCTTGGACACTGGTCCCTGGGGACCTGCCCTTGAGGACGCCCTCAACACGTTTGATGACATGCCTCAACCAGAATTGGTAGTTGGAGTAGTAAGGAGGTTGAAGCATGTGAAGGTGGCATTGCAGTACTTTAGGTGGGTGGAGACAAAGACTGAACGGCCGCATTGCCCTGAAGTGTACAACGCACTTCTCATGCTCATGGCCAGGACAAGAAATTTGGACTACTTGGAACAAATTCTTGAAGAAATGGGTCAAGCTGGATTTGGACCCTCTAATAATACTTGTATCGAGTTGGTTTCTAGTTTTATCAAGTCTCGGAAGCTAAGAGAAGCTTTTGGTGTTATTGAAACTATGAGGAAGTTCAAGTTTCGCCCTGCTTATTCGGCTTATACGACACTGATTGGTGCTCTCTCTGCAGCTCATGAAGCCGATCTCATGCTCACTCTCTTGCATCAAATGCAGGAAATAGGTTATGAGGTAAGTGTACATTTGTTTACCACACTTATTCGTGCTTTTGCCAGGGATGGCCGCATTGATGCTGCTCTATCCTTGCTGGATGAGATGAAGAGTAACTCCTTTAATGCTGATATTGTTCTCTATAATGTATGCATTGACTGTTTCGGAAAAGTTGGTAAGTTGGATATGGCTTGGAAATTCTTTCATGAAATGAAATCACAAGGGTTGATACCTGATGACGTGACATATACTAGTATGATAGGGGTTCTTTGCAAGGCAGAGAGGTTGGATGAAGCTGTAGAGTTGTTTGAAGAGCTTGATAGAAACAGGAGTGTCCCTTGTGTATACGCTTATAATACCATGATAATGGGTTATGGTTCAGTTGGGAAATTTGATAAAGCATACAGTTTACTTGAGAGGCAAAAGAGAAAAGGATGTATACCTAGTGTAATTGCCTATAATTGCATTCTGACTTGCCTCGGAAGGAAGGGAAAAGTTGAGGAAGCATTTAGAGTCTTTGAAGAAATGAAAATAGATGCAGCACCAAATCTTGCAACCTACAATATTTTAGTTGACATGCTTTGTAAGGCAGGGGACCATGAAGCTGCTCTGAAAGTTCGGGACTCCATGAAAGAGGCTGGCTTATTCCCTAATATCATGACTGTAAATATTATGATTGATCGACTATGTAAAGCTCAAAGACTTGATGAAGCTTGTTCCTTATTTTTAGAATTGGACCATAAAGTTTGCACCCCTGACACAGTCACTTTTTGTTCACTTATTGATGGCCTAGGCAGACATGGCAGGGTGAACGATGCCTATATGCTTTATGAAAAGATGTTGGATTCTGATCAGACTCCAAATGCAGTGGTGTATACATCTCTTATTAGGAATTTCTTCAAGTGTGGTAGGAAGGAGGATGGTCACAAAATCTATAAAGAGATGATGCATAGGGGCTGTTTTCCTGATTTGATGCTCCTTAATAATTACATGGATTGTGTTTTCAAAGCTGGTGAAATTGAGAAAGGGAGGGCTTTGTTTGAAGAAATAAACGCTCGGGGTTTAACTCCTGATGTTCGGAGCTACTCAATTTTAATTCATGGTCTTGTGAAAGCAGGATTTTCAAGAGAAACATACAAGTTGTTTTATGAGATGAAGGAGCAAGGACTACATTTGGACACCCGCGCTTACAACATTGTTATTGATGGATTTTGCAAGTCTGGAAAGGTCAACAAAGCTTACCAATTACTGGAGGAAATGAAGGCAAAGGGTCTCCCACCAACAGTTGTAACTTATGGTTCAGTCATTGATGGACTTGCCAAAATTGACAGACTTGATGAAGCATATATGTTATTTGAAGAAGCAAAATCAAAAGGTGTTGATTTGAATGTTGTGGTCTATAGTAGTCTTGTTGATGGGTTTGGGAAGGTTGGAAGGATTGACGAAGCATATCTAATTTTGGAGGAGTTGATGCAGAAAGATCTGACTCCAAACACGTACACATGGAACTGCTTACTTGATGCATTAGTGAAAGCTGAAGAAATTGATGAATCTCTTGTGTGCTTCCAGAACATGAAAAACTTGAAATGCCCTCCGAATGAAGTAACATATAGTATTATGATAAATGGTCTTTGTAAGGTTAGAAAATTTAATAAGGCCTTTGTTTTTTGGCAAGAAATGCAGAAAGAAGGGTTAAAACCAAATACTATCACATACACTACCATGATTTCGGGACTCGCAAGGGTTGGGAACGTTCTCGAGGCAAAAGACCTCTTTGAGAGATTTAAGTCAAGTGGGGGCATACCTGATTCAGCTTGCTATAATGCTATGATTGAAGGATTAAGCAATGCCAATAAGGCAATGGATGCATATACACTTTTTGAGGAAACTCGACTTAAAGGCTGTCGTATATATAGTAAAACATGTGTTGTTCTTTTAGATGCTTTGCATAAGGTGGATTGTCTTGAGCAGGCAGCGATTGTTGGTGCTGTGTTGAGGGAAATGGCAAAGTCTCAACATGCAACAAGATTGTCTTGAGAACAGGTTGTATATATTTACGCCGAATTAAGTGGTGGTCTTCTCAGAAAGTGCTTGCGTTGATAACCCTTTTCCCACTGATTATGCAAATTCTGAGACAAAGCAAGAAATTTTTATGTCCCAGTTCTTTTGGAAAGGTATATGGTCCTAGCCTCAAAGGGAATTCTTACTAATTACAATAGTTATTCAAATTCCAAAGTATCCGGCTGCTTCATGTAAATGAGTTTTGATTGTTTTATGCTACACATCGTTCTAACTTTTACCAATATTTAGTATGTGTTTCAGATTCACATGGACATTCATGTTTGATAATTTTCCTGGGAACGAATGTCTATAACTTCATTTGTTTGTGTGATTTACATATGTGCCACATGTTGTACTCTGTTTGGAAGATTGTAATATTGCATATTGTATTATTTAGATTCTTATACATGTTGGAGCAATATATTTTATGATTATAAACAGGATAATAATCATGCAGTGGTCGATATGCTATGTCCATGTTCTCAAATCACCTTGTTAACTTATGTTTTTTATGCTTGTTTGAGGCATGGGTATAAATGTTCTAAACCATGGATTCTGAGCCTTTATTATTATTCTTAATGTGTTATAAATTTTATTGCAGGGGGGAAGTTCCCAATTGATTTCTCTCTCCTGTAACTTTTTCCCATGATTGGAAGGACATTAACTCAAATTTGACTGGCAATGGAGTGTCTTCAGGTTCTATCTATACTGAGTTAAATGGAAGTTGGAGGCCATTTTTTACCAGTCTCACTCATTTGTCAACTCTTCGATGATTCATTTTCATACACTTTAAATTTTCTTACCAAAGTAATTGGAACTTCAGGAAAAGTATATTTATATTTTACATGATGTTATTGGAATGTAATGATTTTGGCATCATTTGAGATTTATTTCAATGTTGTGACAAGTTGCTGTAATGACATTTGATGTTGGGTGCCAATAAATGTAAAGCTGGAAAGGGAAAAAAAGTGAAAGAGAAAATGTAATAAAAACTGTGATGAGAAAGTAAGAGTGAAATAAGTACGTGATTATATGAAAAAAAAAAGGGTGAAAGAGAATACTGTGCTTATGGATCTAATCTTGAGCTATTTCTCTATCAAGTCCTTATTCTATTATTGACTGATCAGCCATTTTTTTTTTTCATATCTTTTTGTATTTGTCTCATAAGCTCTTTTTCACTCTTTCATTTGGGTTTTGGAACAAAAAGATAATTTCCTTATTTGAAACATAATTTTGTTTTGTATTTAAAACTATTCCGTAATCTCATACTTTTTGTATCTTTATATAATAATAATGTTGATAACTGTAATAGGTATGTGAAATGGTTTAGGGTTTAGGATGGAATGGTCTCAATTTTGTTTATTTGTTTTTTCTCTCTTTAAGATGAGTGGATTTCTTTTATGTTCAAGTTTAGTTATTTTTAAACTTCAGCTATTATACTTTTAAAATATTTAATTTCATTAGTTTCTTTTTGTTAAAGTAATTATAGAAAATACAGAAAATACAGTTTCTTTTAGGTATTAAATAGTATTTGGTATTAGAATTAAAATGCGTTAAATAATCTAAATATCTCGAATGTCAATATAAAATAAAAATATTGTTTAACACGATAAAACATGAACATATAAAACAGTTTTGACTATTAAAAAGAATTTAAAATTAACGTTGAATGAATCTAGAGGAAAAAAAATGTATATAGATATAACTGTAGAGATTTAGATTTAAAGGTTATATAAATTAAATGTGGATGTTTTGATCAAACGCAATCTCCACAACTATAATATTTGTTTGCTCATAATTACTGATATTGTAACGGTTAAAATGATCAAAATCTAATATTTTCCTTTCATCAATTTGAAAAGAAAATAAATTAATTTAGAATATTTCAGTAATAGGTAGAATTCAAATATATGAGGATCACATATAAAGAAGTACATGTAGTTAAAAAAAGATTTTGGCCTACCTTCAACGTTCAAATTAATTGAGACGGATAATATATAAATATTCTGAAATAAATGTGATAATATTTTAAATAATAATAAAATACAAACATCAGTAAATTATTTGAAATATATTTATGTTGTATGTACATAGAAATGTTATATTACACTAAAATTCAAATAAAAACATATAATATCCTCCAAAATCTTACCTGATTTAAATCTACAAATTCATCCTTTTACCCGACTCAACCATCTTTCTTCAAAAAAATATACAACAGAAAGAAAATGTTTGTTAATTAAGGAAAGCGAAGAATAATCGAAAGAAAGTGGTTATAACATTTTTTAATTCAAACACGGCGCTGCAATTCATATTAAGGAGATTTTTCTTTTTTTTTTTATCAACATTTTATAATATTCGTTTTAATTATTTTAAAAATTAATTATTTTATAAATAATTTATTTTTAATATTTTTTTACATATTTCTTTTGTCTTAAATCATTAATTAAATTTATTTTACATATTTTCTTTTTAATTTTATATTTAACAATTATTTTAAAAATTATATATTTATTATTAATTATAATTTAACTTTTTTAAAAATTAAAAAATACAAATACACGTGCATTATCGTGCTTTTGTAATCGCTAGTTAAGTGTAATGTTAATGGAAAATTTGTGTGTACACTTTTCAAAATTCTCATTCTTCATGCTGCTCTCACACTTCTCTCTAGTCATACCAAATAGCCTCATGGTACCCGCCACCTTCTTATGCAACGCAACACCATATCTCACCGTTACGAAATGGGTTTGTGAGATTAATTGGCGTCTAACCGGGTTGATCATCCCTTTCGTTGTATTCTTTATCTTCTTCTCTCTCCATTATTCCTCCACTTCGAACAGGTTTTAAAGTTTTTGACCCGTTAAGTTTTTTCTCCAACTCCCTTTTTCCGGCGAGAGTGAGCATGTTTTGAATAAGGAGGAGTTGCTGCGGTTGAAAATTGCGGTGTGTTTGGTTGGTGGCGCTAGGAGGTTCTCCATAATTGAAAATATACTCAAAGAGTACCCGAATTCGGATCTTTTTCTCCACAGTCCGTTGGATTCGGACACATTCAAGTTATCAGTTATCGCTCTTGAAGTCTGCGCCAAATGTTGCCGCCGTTTGAATCTTCCACCCTCAGCCGTTGCTGGAGGACGAGTCTTATGTTCGAGTCCTCACCGCGCACAACTCGACCAACCGCATCCAGATAATTTTCGTCGCTGTTTTTTCTCTACTTTATTTATTATATTCTGCTTGATAAGTAACAACGTAAAGTTATAGTGTTTCTGCAACAGGTGAAACCAGATTACCCCAATCTATGAGATCTATATCTACTAATATGTTTAACGTGACTTTATATAAAAATATGTAATATAATTTTTAGTAAAATAAATAAATCTTGTAATAAATATAAAAAAACTCCCAAATTCAGATAATACTATTTATCTTTATATCAAAAGAATTATTTTATAATTTTTTTAAAATAGCAAGATAACAATTAATCATATATAAAATATTAATCTTATAACAATTAATAATTATGTTTTATTTAAATTGTTGTAATTAGTAACACTCTCATACTTTATGGTTATAATTTATATCCATTTTTACTATAATTTTTTTTTATAGATTATTATTATTATTATTATTATTATTATTATATAAATTATCCTTTTTATGACAATAACTTCTTTTATTGAATTTAAAATTTATTGTATTTTATATCATTCTTTATTTTCAATCTGCACAGCGATGTATACCAACTAATTCGAGCATGGATGTTTTATTTTTTAATTTAATATTCAGGTTAAAAAATAAAAAATATAATTATTACCTATATTTTTATATTTAATATCTTGATTAAGAAATAAATAATATAATGTTTTTTAAAATTTAATATTCAGATTAAAAAATAAAAAATATAATTATTATTGACTATTTTTTTATATTTAATATCTTGATTAAGAAATAAATAATATAATTAATTTTATGTTTGACGAAAATATTTATTTATATTATTATCTATAACAAAGCAATGGAGGCCTTCACTTCCTTCTTCGATTCAAGAAACCGATGGAACTACGGTACGCTCAAGAGCACTTCCGTCTCAACTCTCCCCTCGTTCAATATCACCTCAAGAAGGTTCCCTTCTAATTTCTACCTTTTTATGATTCATTTCATTTTTTTTCTTCAATTACCCCAAAAATGTGGATTTCTTAAAGCTCTGAATATTGTTTTAAAATGTGTTTATTTATGAGTAGTTTATTTTGTTTTGTGTGTATTGATATTTATTTTATAACGATGTTTAACATGATTTTATTTAAAAATGTGTGATGTAATTTTTCGTAAAATGAATAAATCTTGTAATAAATATTAAAATTTTACAAATTCAGATAATATTATTTATGTTTATATTAAAAAAATTATTTTATAATTTCCTTTAAAATAGTTAGATAACAATTAGTCATATATAAAATATTAATCTCAGAACAATTAATAATTATGCTTTATTTAAATTGTTGTGATTAGCAACACTCTCATACCTTATGGTTATAATTTATATCTATTTTTACTATAGTTTTTTTTTTATAAATTATAATTAATTATACAAATTGTCCTTTTTATGACAATAACTTTATTATTGAATTTAAAATTCATTGTATTTTATATCATTATTTATTTTCAATCTGCACACCCGATGTATACCAACTAATTCGAGCATGATGTTTTTTTTTAATTTAATATTCAGATTAAAAAAATAAAAAAATATAATCATGACTATTTTTTTATATTTAATATCTTGATTAAGAAATAAATAATATAATTAATTTTATGTTTGACGAAAATATTTATTTATATTATTATTTATAATAATATATAAAGATGATTCTCTCTTTTATTTTTAACTGTTATTCTAAAAATTCTGTTTTGTCTTAATACGTTAACATTATTGATATTTAAAATGACTTACAAAATTAAATATTTATATTTATATTAAAATTTAGTGGTAAAAGTCATTAATTAAGTTAATACCAAACTGATACATATGAACGAAAGTAGGTATCATCCAACTAATTAAACTTAGATTCAACATATTTTTTAATTGATATTATTTATTTAAGATAGGAACTAATATTATATCTAGTTATTGGTTTTAAAATTTGTTCTGATAGATTCAATGGTTTTATACACCTTATAAGTTGAAACTAACAATTTAAATATATTTTCATTTTCCAACTTTTTGGAATGTATTTTAAAAATAAAACTCTACAAACCTTCTATATATCAATGTGAGAAATATTTGCACTGGAAACAACATGAAACATGAATGATACATGCATATGAATATGAAACGGAGAAGCTAAAGGGTATTCTCTTTTGGATCAATGGAAGGAATATTCTTGAAAGCCTATTTTTTTGGTGAGTTTAATGGCGATGAGAGCCAAAATGGTAGTTCCAAGAACAAATGCAACATCAAGTATGGCTTTGATCACGTTCAATTGAGACACAGTTTGTCCAGTTTTCTTGACCACCATGGCAGTCTTCATGTTAGTTTGAATATCTTCCTTTTATCTTCATGTTAGTTTGAATATGCATGCAGGTGGATTATTATAACTAGATTAAATATGTTTTTAGTTTCTAAATTTGAACGTGAAATTGAAATTTGTTGTTGTTACAAACTTTGATATAGTTTTATTTATAAACTTTAACAGTTGTTGATATAATTATTTTAATCCAAGTATAATTTTCTGACCGACATTTGAATTGAAACATAAATAGTTCAAACGTCAACCTGAAATCCTCGAATACTATATTTATTAATTTTAAAATTTGTGTACTCAAAATTTGGAACATAAAACAATTATAATTTTATGTGAAAAAGTTAATGAAAAAGCTAATCCAAGCAGTTTCAGATTTTCAAATTACCCGAAGAATGAGCCACAAAAGAGAGGTGAAAGCGTTCAGTGGCAATAGCCTGCGAGGGAAGGGTTTCTGCGTCAAAACTGAAGCCAGAGCTTTTCAACGGAACAGCCTCATCGACTTTCACGAAGAAGTAATTTGTGGTAGGACTCATTTTCTGCCGATAGATACTTGCACGAGGAGTAGCCATGTGAAGCAATGAAGGAAACTGATAAAACAAATGCGAGAGAGAACTAAGCCGTTGATAAGCTATTCCAATGTTGCAATCACCCTGGTGGGGGTATGGCCAAACAAGGTCTGTCTTAATTTTCCTTCATTTATGATTCATTTATTGAAAAAACTATACTTGTTCAATTCAAGAATTCAAATTTAAAAGCTTATTTTACGAGGACAAAAGTATTTAAATACAATATATTAAAAAAAATATATTCTCTATTAGCAGTGTATTTGTAATAGTTATATTAAATTGCTAAAATATATATTTTTTTCGATAATTTTGAACGTTACATACAAATTTTATATCATTTAAACATTTTTATTTAAATTGTGTAAATATTCCGTGATTTTAAATTTTAGATTATTTTTCAAAAAAAAATTAAAATTGGTTTGGAATAAGAGGAATTAGGTCAGGGCGTGGTATTTTTTACCAAAGCAAGATATGTTGCACACTACACTTCATTAGCAACTTTCGAATTGGTCGAGCATTTAGGTGAGCAATTTTGAATTCATTTCACACTTTATATTACAACGCCCGACTTTCAAATTGGTTTGCAATTTAAGTGAAATTTTAAATTGGTTCGACATTCATATTGCATAGAGATTTTATGTTTTTCAATTTGTTCACGTTTCTCTCTTTTGGAATTCTTCTTTTCCTTCTTTTTCTAGCTTTTCCTCTTTAGTTTTAAATTTCAGGTTGTTTTTCATCTTCTTTATCCCTTCTTTCAAATTTCAAATTCTTTCTCATCTTCTTTATCTCTTCCTTCAAATTTCAGGTACAGTTTTCCATCATGTTTTCATTTTCTTATTCTAGATTTTTCTTATTTTGCCACCAAATCCCTAATTCCTATGATTATTGGAAGGAAATTTAATATAGAAAGAGCTCTATTGCATTTTCTGAACCTACTGCTCATCGTTTTCTTCTCATTCTTTTCTATCAATGTCCAAGCTTTAAGTTAAATCTTTTCTTTTTAACTAGTATTTATACTTGTGCATACGCACGGGTAACTTTTATTTTTTATTTTTTTAAGTTATTTGAACTGATTATATAATTACTTAATAAAATGTAACATGTGTTAGTTTTCGTAATAATTATTATTAAATTAGTTTATTTTGTGTTATATATTAAAATGTAGGAGAAAGATAAGTAACATTTTATTTGATTAGTTTGTATATATTATTTTAATTATATATATATATATATATATATATATATATATATATATATATATATATATATATATATAAAGAAGAGAATGTGGTGGTGGATGATAACAGTCATGGTTTGGACGAACCTCAAATTCAACATTTGCTGCAATTTGCAAAGGCAATCAGAAAAGACTACCCTAATGAAGATTGGCTACATTTGATTGTTCTCACTCATGGTAAAGATATCTTTTGTTTATTAGCATATACCCTTTGAATTTGGTTATATATTTGTTTTCTTAGAAGATAAACTAACTAGACTAATTGGAGCCAATAACAAATCAGGTTGCACCGTAGAACATCACTATGGTAGTTTCTTTCTAATATGAATAAAAGGTGATTTTAGTTTTTCAATTTGAAATCATCATGCATGTATTTGCTTTCGTCATATGTTGTTAATGTTTATTCACAAAATGAAGTGGAGCTTTAGAAACATAGTTTGTGTACAGGTGCAGATTTGTTCTCATGAACGTTGATAATGTTTATGTTGTAATTTCAAAAGGGATCAATTGTTTATCTCTTCTCTTTATTGGTATTTTCAAGAGTCTAATTTGTGATTTTGCTTAAATATGTTTTCTTTATATTTAACTTTAAAAGTTGTATTGTATCTTCTATTCTTATTATCTGATGAAGGGGAGAAAGATTTCATGAAGGAAGAAAGCACTTGATTGTTGGGAGCATTCCAGAATCATCTTGTGATTCATGGCCCCAGATAGCTATAGAACACTTATAAAAGAAACATGTGTTTGAGAGGTTGAATGGAGCAATGAGAGAGAATAACTCACTCTTCCAAAGCCACAGTACTCAACAACAATGGCAGTAGGAATGGCAGGGATGAGAATGGAAAGCTTGGTGCCAAGAATAACTTCTTGCAAGTGGAGAAGCAAGTTTCAAAGAGTGGCACATGGAACCTTGGAAACAAGAGTTCGATCAGACTTCTTGCGAAGTGAGTTTGAGGACTTGCTGTGTGCAGTGCGACCATGTCTCATTTCCCTGGTCAAAACCTTCGGATTCCCGTTCTCCAGTAGCCATGGTTCATGTTGGTGAGAATCCATTTTTGTTACCTGCGTGAGGTTTTAGCAAGAACAAACACAAGGACACAAGGAGTGCAAAATGTGATGCAATAAGCCTTTCCTTTTTGCTGCACAAACCCCAAAACTGGTATCTTCTTGCGGTTCGTATAGATAGCTACGTGTGCATGTATTTTTGTTGGTGAAACAGAAGAAGCTAAGGGTGTATTTATAATAAACCTTTTGAAATCTATGTGGGAACCTTCCTTGAAGTTTCCCTTGCTTTTGTTATATAGGATTATCTAATAATTCCTCTTAAGTGTCATTCAGACATACAAGTCATATGAATGACATTTTAGTAATAGTGCCTTAGATATCTCAATAGGTGGGTGAATCTAAGTATATATTTGAAACCAATACAATCATAAGCCTGATTCCTTACCTTTATTGTTCTGATATACCAGTTATGTTTGGTCTGAATAGGTAGATATTTGGCCATCTCATCAAATTAAGCAGCATCTAAGGCTACTTGTATTTTATGAAGGCAATTCTGGTTATATTTTATTGGAGCATTTTTTATTTGAAAGTTGAAACATATAAATAGTCAATAAGAAAAAGATTCATTAGGTTTTATCACCATCGCTGTGCTTGTTGAATGTGGAGGTTATACTTAATGACATGATGAATTCAGGAACTACAACTACGGTGCTGTTGGAGAAGCTTTGAAGGTGGATCTTCTAAGCCATTTAGAATACATAAAGCAGAATGCAACCCTTGCTTTCCAGGCTGCAATATGGAGATGGATAACACCAATAAAGAAGTATCAACCTTCTGCTCATGATGCCTTCGTTGGCAACTGTAAGCCTACCAAGAATGACACTATGGAGAATCGCGTTCCTAGTTTTGGCACTACAATGAACATTCTCTATGGGGAGGGTGTTTGTGGTCAAGGTGATGTGGACACCATGAACAATATCGTTTCCCATTACATGTACTATCTTGATCTTCTTGGAGTTGGTAGAGAAGAGGCTGGACCCCATGAATTACTTACATGCGTTGAGCAGGTTCCTTTCAATCCATCTTCCAAAGCTGCCTCATCAACTTAGATTACATTTATTAGCATGCGATGATACTGTTGTGCCAATCCCTTTTAAAGTGTAAGTTAATAAGGGTTCTTTAAATTATTGGTATGTCAATAATTTTGAACTGTGTATGGCAGTGTGCAGATTCATTTAGTGTGCGGATTCATTTAGCTTTTCTTCGTTGTTGTGTAGTAGTTAAGTCATATTGTAATACCATACATCGTGAAAAATTTGTATCTGGTATATATGTACGTTATGGGGGCATTTTGTAGTTATCATTATTACATATACATTCCTTGGTTGCAATGTAAATTTGAATATCTTCATTTCTTTAAAGTCATATTGGTCTTCATTAGTGGCTAACCATATCGGTTATTTATGCCACTTATTTAAAATTACAAGTAAATAGAACTATTACGCATCCCTTAATCTATTTGTGTGTAATTTAATTTAATTACGGTTAGTTACTCTTTAAGTTTCATTATTCATTTATTTTATTTTATATGATTCTTAAATTTTTGAGTATGATTTTTCATCCAATTATCAGGAAAACTATTAACTAATAAACATTAACAGTTTTAACTTGTGTTTAACGTAATTTATCATCAAATATACGACAATTTACAAGTAAATTGGTATATTATTGCATTTTTAAAGTTGAGAAACTTGGTTTTAAGTTTTTTTTTTTTTTAATTAAAGAACTTGATTGAACTTTTGTTAATAAAAATATCGTGAAAAATAAGTCTAAAGAATACTTGAAAGCTAAAAAATATAATATCACATTCATTTAATTTGTGGGATTTACTTTCACGTGAACTTTGTTATAATCATAGTTTTTTTTTTTAAAACATCAATCGAGTTTCATAGCTTTTATAAAAGTGAATTCAAGGAATAAGGTTCACATTTTGAACCAATTAAAAAGATACATAAAAAAATATACATGTGTTTCTATTTATAAATTTTAACATTAATTTCATGTTATTTTTATTTTCTACGAGATCATATTTTGATTATGTGTATGTTTTTTATATGATCATATTATTATTTGAATTAATATGAACAGACAGTAATAATAACATTATTATTATTAGTAGTAGTAGTAATGTTATAGTACTATTATCTTTGATTTTATATATTAATATATTTTAATATTTTTGTATGTGTTTGTCGATATCTACATGTGTTTCTACTTATAAATTTTAACATTAATTTCATGTTATTTTTATTTTCTACGAGATCATATTTCGATTATATGCATATTTTTTATATGATCATCTTATTATTTGAATTAATATGAGCAATAGTAGTAGTAACATTATTATTATTGAGATTATTATTATTAGTAGTAGTAATGTTAGTACTATTATCTTTGATTTTATATATCAATATATTTAATATTTTTGTATATGTTTGTCGATATATGTGTTTCTATTTATAAATTTTAATATTAATTTCATGTTATTTTTATTTTCTACATTACCATATCTGTGCGTACACATTTTATTTTAATATATAATACAAGCATCTACATATTTACATGTGTTTCTCTTTAAAAATTTTAACATTAATTTCATGTTGTATTTATTTGGTACAAGACCATATTATACATTATGTTTGCGTTCTACCTTAACAACACACCATGTGTATATACATTTTATTTTAATATAATATACATGTATTTATTTCCACATATGTTTTTATTTAAAAATTTGAACATCAATTTCATGTTGTATTTATTTTGTAAGAGACATTATTATATACTATACCTACATTTTATTTTAACAATGCATATACATTTTATTTTATATAGTATATAACTCAAAGGTATAATTTAAACTTTAATCATGTAACTTTATTACGCATTATTAATTAATTATCAATTTTATGATTTAAAATAAATAAAATCATATTTAATTATTATTTTTTAATTTTATTATTATAAATATAATCTATTATTATTATTATTATTAATATAACAATAATTATATTAATTATATAATAATAAAATATAATTATATAAATAAATTATTGATTCAAATATAATAATAATTATATTAATTTTTTTAGCCAAATAAAAAAAAAAAGAAAAAAAAGGACCCGTGCGTAAGCACGGGTCTCATACTGGTTCTTATATATAGTAGATTATCTCCTACTGGTTCTTATATATATAGTAGATTATGTAAATTGAAGTAGAAAGGTCAAGAAAACCACTGCAATCTTTCTTTGTTGTTCATAAATTAATAATTTTCTGTAGAAATGTCAAGAAAACCCTTTTCACTACTCGTGCTTCTCTTACTCTCTCGCTCTCTTTGCAGAAAACTGGCCACTATCTTCTTCTCTTTCAAGCCATTGTAAACGACTGTTGCGGCCCTTCAACAAGTTTTCCGTTGTCGCCGCCACCGTTGTGCTCTACCGCCGCCGCGTCACGTTTCCGCAAGGTTTTTTCAAAACCAAACATGTCCTGATTTTGAAACACCATTCCCAATCGTGCTCACAAAGGGTGTTCTTAACCGCGAGTCTCCCCTTTCTCCCAATGGCTATTCATTCAATCACCGTTTAAATCACTTCTTTCCAACTTCATTTTGTTTATTAATTTATTTTTTCATTAATTATTCATTAGGTTAGCGAGGGAGAGCTTTTGCTTATGAAGACACGAGATATGGGTTACATTCTTCAAAAGGTTCAGAGGGAGAGAAAAGTGGTGGCTTTGCATTGAATTGTTCTATTGTTTTTAACAGGGTTTAATTTGTAATGTTTTGGTCTTCCATTGAAAGCTAACTGCCTCGCTGCACTCTATTGATAATAAACCTGCAATGAATGCTATGAATGTTGATGATAGTTTGTTTGTTGGTTTAGTTTGTTTAAGAAACTGGATTCTGGATTATCTTAACAATATTGTTGTCACAGTATATACTTTTTGGGATCATAGCCATTACGTTTTGGATTCTGGATTATCTTAACAATAATTGTTGGATGATAGTTTAGGATCAAATGTTCCTATACGTTTTTGGCAGAGGTATGATATAGATTTTTGTACCTATTTGTGAATGAAAATTTAGTCTTGCTAATTGGAATACTAGATGTGGAATATGTCTATACTGTGATGGCAGTATTAAATCTTCTCTAAATAATCCTAATTACCGTAAACTTTCTCTAACCTCATATACCCATTTTTTATGTGGATATGCTCTTGATGTTTTTCTTGCATTTTTTGTCTTTTAGGATACGTTAAAAGCTCCAAGTAATCCAGTTGATAAAACGGTTTGGACATTTTCTTAGAAGGCTACAATTGAACTGACGTTGTAAGGAATATGAATTTGTTTATTTCTTCATCCTAGCGTCTGGTTATCTAAAAATCACATAATGTATAGTAATTGGGGTACTGAAAGTGATCCAGAGTTCAAAGGATACCACAATGGCAATTCTGAAACTCGTGCCTTTGGTATGTGTGATATTTCATTTAAATTAATTTGGCAATTGCCTAGGTTCAATATGTACTATAAAGCCTTGCCTGTGTTGGATTATTTCGATTTCATGGTAAATTTTTGTTTATTGGTTTGTGAATTTGGTTCTGTGATTGATTGTTGTAGGTTTATTTTACTCTGTTTCGCCGTTGTTGCTGCTGCTGTTGGGACCTACCTTCATGTCCTCTTGAACGTTGGGGGTTTTCTTACTACGCTGGCGTGTGTGAGAAGCAGCGTTTGGTTACCCTCTACACCTCCTTTGGAAGAGGTATGTGTCATTTTAAGCTTCTGTTGCCTTTTTTTTTTTTTTTTTTTTTAAAATTTTTTAATTAATATTTTTTTTTTTTTAAGAGTTCAAAAAA